>Ga0207709_10000043_pt1 | contig 248179 bp, 207 predicted proteins | sample KBSM34metaG_FD_184397 | JGI IMG/M metagenome (GOLD analysis project Ga0207709, IMG submission 184397) | Miscanthus rhizosphere microbial communities from Kellogg Biological Station, Michigan, USA - KBS M3-4 metaG (SPAdes) (version 2) | ecosystem: Host-associated > Plants > Roots > Rhizosphere... | reverse complement strand
CTGTACCGTTAACCAGAACTGTGATAGCGTTCCGTCCAAAGACATGGTCTGTGTCCTTTCTGTCTGTGATGTTTGTTTCGCAACTTCATTCTACAGACTTCAGGTTCACACCCATGTCTTTTTCTTTCTATTTCAACACTGACTTTTGCAAGAGGCTCTTTAGCTTGTCGAAGCTTCGGCGACAAACTAAAGTTTGTCGGACATTTGTGATGAAATTCGGTCTTGAGCTGGAAAATGCGCAGACTGGACAGTCTGCGCTACCTAAAAGTTAGTAGAGGTTTGTTAGCTCGATGCCGGTGTAATAGGTCTTGAGAATCTGTTCGACGTTGAGACCCTGTTTCGCCAGGCCGTACGCGCCAAACTGGCACATGCCGACGCCGTGCCCCCAGCCGCGACCAGTGAAGGTAAACGAGGCAACGCGATTGTTTTCATCGTAGGTGCGATCGATGACGAAGAGTTGTTCCTTCAACCCCAGGGCCGAACGGATACGCCCGCCACGAATGTGCGCGACGCCCTGGGTGCCGATGACCTCGAGATCAATGACACGTCGCGACGTTCCTTGTTTTGCGATTCGCAGGTCCGTAATTGATCCGACGCCCCGAACCGAGCGCGCCAGACGCGCCTGCACACTGCGCAGACTCATCTGTGCCAGCCAGTTTGTCAGTGAAGAGAAACGATCAGCCGCAGCACCGTTACCGGCCGGACTCACCTGAAGATAGTCGACCTCACCTCGTGGGCTTACGTGAAAGACGACAGGCTCTCCGCCTACCATCGCCAGCGATTTGGTTTGATAGAGATCGCCGCCGAATTCGCGGAAGAGGAAAACCTCCTTGCTAACCGCGATGGGCAAGTCCTTTCCCTTATTCGAGCGCAGCATCATTACGCCGCTCGCAGCTGGTCGTGAGGTTCCTTTCTGCATTCCCAAAAGGCTCTTTGCTTCGAGCATTCGCGCAATTGCGTGCAGGGCGCGCGCGCGTGAAAGCGTCTCCTTCGGTCGCAGGGTGGCGTCGGCAAAAAGTCCGAGCGCGCCGTCACGAACCAGCATGGCGACGTCTGCCCGGTTCTCCGCCGGCACGTCCTGGCCGTCACGAAAACTCAAGAGGTAATCCGCATCGGCGCTGTTCAAAAGCGTATCGGCGCGGTTATCGCCAAACAAAGCAGCGACCAGTGCAGTACTGAACCGTGGCGGTTTGTCTGCGTCATCCGGCGCCCTAAAACCGGCATTGCGGGCCAGGCCGGCAACCACAACTAACCAATCACGAACTTCAGATTCGGAAACGTGTGCAGACAGCCAGGAACTGGAGATTTTGTCGTCCGGCAATCTGAAGCCATTCACCGCGAGCAAGGCAGCGTCGCGTGCGTAGACGAGATCGCGCTCGTCCTTAATCTCCATCAGCTCGCGCGAACTCTTAATCATGAACGGGGCGAACTCCGCTTTGCCTTCGACTGCGCACTCCCGGCCACGGAGGTAGGGAATGGCATCGTTGAAGATGTTGCCCGCGTCTTCGGTGCGGCCGCCGCAGGTCGAAGTGTACAGAGCATTAATCGGCTCACCGTTGTAGGTGGCGATGACGCCACGTGTCTCGTCAACCGCGCGAGTTGTCAGGGTGGTCTCGCTGGAGAGGCCACGATAGACCTGCGAGCGGGTCGTCGGTAGTAAATCAAAACCTTCGGACGCGAATTGGCCGCGATTCTTAAGGGCGTACGTGCGCGCCGCAATGGCCTGGGCTTTCAAAGCCTCGAGCGCCGGGTAAGAGAGTTCGTTGGGCACGACCCCGCGCACATAATCTTCCAAACCAATCACGTTCACGACCGTGACAGTCCCGTGCGTATTGGCAAAAACTTCGATCTTGCCGCGGTAAGGTTTTTCGTTAAAACGTACCGGCGCAGTCTTCTCGTCGCTCGAAGCAAAAATCAAAGGCGCGCTGGAACGGAAAGACGGCGCTGTGCCGCGGGCGAAGGCGACCAACTCGCGCGCAGGCGCTGCCGGCCGAGCAGTGAGTTGCACTCTTCCAGGATTATTGACAGACCTGGCTCGTTCAGCTGAGTTCGAATTAGCCGTGGGGTTCTGACGCTGAACTTCCTTCAAACTCAGCACTTCAAAACCTGTTTCTTCCAGGTTTGTTTTCGTTTCCTCGGCTTCAGGCTTGGACTGCTTTGAGATCAGAACTTTCCATCTGTTCTCGGGCTGTGGCTCAAATCGCGCGGTATCGCCGGCCAGTTCGTGGATCGATTCCGCCAATCGATCGGCATCCTCACGCGACAATCCTCGAGCCAACTCAATTTCGTAGGCGCGCTCTTCCGTCCCTCGAGGGATCGATAAAGAACGCGACTCAACTCGGACCCGAGTGGTGTCGAGGGACTGCTCGGCACCGCTGACTTCCGAAACACTCACCAGGCGTGCGGTAGTGGAAATAGTGGCGGCCCCGGTGCTGGTCGAGAGCGCGATTCGCATTACCGGCTCGGCAGATGAGGCCGGCATTCGTGATTTGTCGCTCGTTGTTTTGACAACGGAGTTGCTTTCCGTGGGCCATCGCTTCGCGCCTTCGCTCGCTGATCGATCTACCGGATTCTGCGCCAATACAAGCCCGCCAAATGACGAGACAAGCATGGTCAGGAGCAACACGAACGAGATCTTGGGTGAATGCCTCTTCATCTTTTGAGCTGGCTTTCGGGGGAGCAGGGCGGGAGCCGAAGCTATCTTACTACAAAATCAAAATCGTGAGCGCTGAAAAATGGTGGTGTCTGAAAGTTGGATTGGCCGGAATCCTGGCGAACCGGGGCAGTAGCCCGACCGTAAGGGAGGGCGTTTTAGCTTGTTCATGTTTCGGTGTGACGCTCTCGGACCGTCGCGATAAAAATGAAAGTGCCGGCAACGCCAAAGATTCCGGCGATCAAGAACGGCGTTTGCGGCGAATATTTCCAGAGCAAGCCTCCGATGGCCGCAGCCGGAGTGATCGCCATGCTGCGCACCAGGTAGTAGAGTCCGACGCTGCGAGCGCGAAGTTTGGGCTCAGCGAAATCGACAATCAGCGCCTTGCGAGCGGGTTCGCCAATCTCTCGCAAGCCGCCAATGATGAACGCAATCACCAGGCCCGTGAAATCATGCGCGCTGATCACGGCCAGTGGATACAGCGCAAAGGCACAGAAAGTCGCAATTATGAATGGCCGGTGCCCTACGCGATCGGCAGCTTTCGCGGCGGGCACATAAATTAACAGCGTCGTCGTGAACAGAATCGCCAGCAAGGTCCCAAACTTGGCCATCGACATATGCAGGACGTTGGTGACGTACAGAATCACCAGCACATCGGCCATCCCTTCACAGACACGAATGAAGATGTCGGACACGAGCAGCCGCTTAAGATTGCTGCGCAGCGACTTCCATACTCCGAAGATGTTGATGGAGGCATGGGCTTCACGTTTGATGTTGATAAAGCCAATCAGGATCGCGGTCATCAGCGCGATCACCAGAGTGACTATCAGCCCGACGCGAACACCGGTAACGATCCCGCGAGAGGTGATAATCACGCCGCCCACGAGAGGCGCAATCACAATTGGAACGCGCTTGAGGATCGATTGAATCGAGAAGCCCATCGCGCGCTTTTCGGGAGGCAGAGCATCGCCGATGATCGCGAAGATGGCCGGCGACGCCATGCTCTGCCAGGCCATCGCAAAGGCCAGTCCGGCAAAGACAAACGGCCAGGAAGGTCCAAAGAGGTAGACGAGATAACCGATGCATGCCAATCCCAGAAACAGGAAGAAGGCATTGCGTCTGCCAAATCGATCGGCAATCCAGCCTCCCGGATATTGATAGACAGCATCAAGGAAATCTTCGGCGGTCCCGAATAAGCCGATCATCGGGACGCTCGCGCCGAGAGCTTCCAGATACTTGGGCAGAAATTTCTTCCAAAGCTCCTCACCAAAGCCCAGGAGGAAAACAGCACCTGAAGCTAAGGTGACATTCCGCTCAAGACTGAAAAAGTCTCGTAGCCGTGCGACGCGCGATCCGGCATTCCGAGTTTGGTGTGAGTCGTTCAAGGAATGCTGCGTTCAGCCAACATCAAGGGCTGCAACTGCCAAGGTGTGAAATTCACGGCGGACGCTGTTGATATTCGCAAAAGGCAGCGCGCGATGATGGGTTCGATTGGTCAGAAGGATGAAAACACGTTCGCGCTCGGCGTCGATCCAGCAACTGGTTCCGGTGAATCCTGTATGGCCAAAGGCTTCGGGAGGCAGACTCGGTCCTGCGGTTGAATCCTTGGTTAACGCCAGTTGCCAAGCGAACGACCGAACTTCGTTTAATCCCTCAGTCATGTTCTGACGAAACAATTCACAAGTTTCCGGCTTCAGTAACTGAGATCGGGAGCGGATAAATTGATTAGCCAATTCCAGAGTCTCGGTTGCAGTCGAAAATAGCCCGGCGTGACCCGAGGCACCGCCCAGAAAATAAGCATTGCCATCGTGCACTTCACCCCAAATGATTTCGTTGCGCCAGCCGCCGTAGGTCCGTCCAGCGAAATCTCGTTCGCACACGTTCCGTTCGTAAGCGTTGCCATTTTCGCATGCCGCCACGCGAGTGCGTGCAGCGATATCCGGATTGAAGAACGTGCGCTGCAAACCAAGAGGCGTGAAGATTTGCGTTTGCGCGAGAACAGCGAGCGTTTGTCCGGTCAATCGCTGCAAAAGGAAACCGAGCGTGATAAATCCCAGGTCGCTGTAAATGACGTGCTCGCCCGGCGGGTACTGAAGTGGCTCGGCGGCAATAGTTGCCAGAGCAGCCTCTTTCGCTCCATTCGTCAAAAGATAGAGCGGCCGCCACGCCGGCAAACCGGATGTATGTGTGAGCAACCTGCGGATAGTGATCGAGCTCTTGTCAGCGCGGTCAAACTCTGGAAGATAATCGCCGACGCGATTGTCGAGACTCAGTTCGCCTCGCTCAACGAGTTGAGCGCAAAGCAAGCCAGTGATTAAAGGCTTGGTCAAAGATGCCAGGTCGTAAATTGTTTCAAGAGTCGCTGGGTGAGGCTCTGGCTCGCGCACAGCATCGCCGAGGGCGTCAGCAAAGATTGTGTTGCCGTTTTCAGCAATCAGATAGACGGCGGAAGGAAAGTCGCCGGCTTCGATTCGGCCGGCGAGCATTTCCGTAACTGGTTGGGATTCGTTCTTTGCTGAATTCACGAGATAGGGAAGTAGCGAAAGAAGATTCTAAGACGGGCCAGCATTTCGCTGCTGCATCTCTTCGACGAGCGCCTTAATCTTTGCGTCGGAACGGGCGGCAATCTTTCTGATTTCAGCATGCTGTTTTTCGAAACTCTCTTTGAAGTCATTCCAACGCCGACCTTCTTCGAGCCCTCGTTTCGGTGCTCTCGGTGCGTTGGCTAGTCTCCTGAGCTCGCTCGATGCGATTCATATCGCGGTCGAGTTTTCGGCACTCCCTGGCCACTTTCGCAGCGGCGGTCGCCTTTTCGAGATCGACGTCATTCGACTTGCCATGCCATTGTTTGGCACGCAAGGAATCTTTCAGGCTGAAATTCCTCATTAGTCATTCTCGCTTTCCTCCTTTCATGTTGCCTCTTCCCCACCATCGAGGTTTTGGCGAACTATGTCGACAAGCGCGTCGAGTCGGCTGTCAGTGTGAGTTTGCGAGTCAGCGAGTTCGGCTAGCGCATTCGTCAAACGCTCATCGGCCTGGCTCCTGGTGCGGCGTTCGCGGCGGCCAGCCCTGATCGTCAACTTCATGATCCGCTCGTAACGATTCAGTCGATGTTCTGCCTTTTCGTGAGATGTAATCAGTTTGTCGAGGCGCGCATCCTGTTTTTGGTCATTCGCCACTAAACCCGCAAGATTTTCGACAACGAAATCCATTGCACGGTCGCGCTCTTCGTTGGTCATTAGGAGCTCCTTTCCGCTGTTGAGATGCCATCATAGCAACGATGGTATTTCCTGGAAAGACGTGCTTTTTTAGCAACCCTCATTTACCGTTTTGCAATAAGGAATTTGCACCGATTCGCACGGTATGCTCGTCAATCTCTTTCAGCGTGCGTAACGCCAAATCCAACGCGCGCCTGCCGTCTTCGCCGGAAACGAAGGGCCGTTCATGATTTGCTGCAGTACTAAGAAACGACTGAATTTCAGCGCGCAAGGGTTCGACGTTGGTCACTTCCAGGACCTGTGTGCGCACGCCGGGCCAGGGACTGGTACTGGAGGGCGACAGGTTGCTGATCGAAGCGTAGTTGGTGAGGTAATCAACTACGACATAGTCGCGCGGTTGGAAGAAGCGCATTTTGCGAATCTTCTCGGTGCCGACACGCGAGGCAGTGATGTTGGCCACGGCGCCGGTGGCGAATTCGATGCGAGCGTTGGCAGCGTCTACGCGATTGGTGAGAATGGGAATGCCCACGGCGTGGACATTGGTCGCGGCGACGTCTTCGCCCACCAACCACTGCACGATATCCAGATCGTGAATCATCAAATCAAGCACTACGTCGATGTCCAGCGATCGCATCGTGAATTGACCCACGCGATGAATTTCAAAATAGACGGGATTGTTAACCAGAGGTCGCAATGCCATTAAGGCCGGATTGAACCTTTCCGCGTGCCCCACTTGCAGATTGGCGCCGCCCTTTTTCGCCGCCGCAATCATTTGATCGGCTTCTTCCAGCGTTCGTGAGATTGGCTTCTCAACCAGAACGTGAATCCCGGCTTCGAGCAAACCGCAGGCGATGGAGCAATGAGATTCAGTCGGAACGGCGAGGCTGACCGCATCGACTTTGCCGATGAGCGACTGCCAATCGGTCGTCGACTCAACGTGCCATGCGCCCCCGACTTCACGTGAGCGCTGATCGTCAATGTCACAAACACTGACAAATTGCGAATCACCCTCGGCCGCAATCGCGGCGTGAATGCGCGCGTGTTGCCGGCCCAGGTGTCCGACGCCAATTACTGTGGTTCGTAGCATAAATGGTCAGGATCAGAGGCAGTAGTCAGTAGTCAGTAGTCTGTAGTCAGTGGTTAGTTGAAACCTGCTTATGGTTCGATAATACTCTCAGGTCGCATCGACAGGTCACACAGATCGCAACTGACGGCTGACAACTAACAACTGACCACTTCTTTCGGGGACTATACTTGCATCCTTCAATCGTTGCCAAGCGCGCCTGGTTTCTGCTCTTCATCGCGATTTCCGCGTTTTATCTTTGGGGTCTCGGTGCGCTCCCACTTGTCGGCCCGGACGAGCCCCGTTACGCACAGGTCGCCCGCGAGATGTTTGAGCGCCGCGATTTCATTACTCCGACGCTCGGCGGCATACCCTGGTTCGAAAAGCCTCCGTTGCTCTACTGGATGATGATTTTGAGCTACCGCTTCTTGGGGGTAAATGAATATGCAGCACGATTCGGGCCGGCACTTTGCGGACTGATCACCGCTTTCTTTGTCTACTGGGCTGGGCGAGCAATCGAGGATCGTTTCGAGACTTCGATGAATGTTGAGCGAGGCGCAACTGCGCGTTGGTCGGCGCTTGTCTGGCTCTCCAGCCTGGGAACAATCGGTTTTTCACGAGCCGCAAGTTTCGACATCGTTCTGACCATGACGGTAGCCGGCGCCTTTGCGTTCTTTCTGAACTACCTGGTGCGGTCAAATATCGACGGCCCAGCTTTCTCGAAAGGCTCACCGCACAATCAACATTTGGCTTTGCTCGCGGGATTTTATTTTTTCGTCGGGCTTTCGGTCTTAGCTAAAGGCCTGATTGGTTTCGTGATTGTCTTCGGCGTAATCGCGCTGTACTACGTTGCCCGCCGCGAACTCCCGCGCCGTGGACTTATAACCAGTTTCGTATGGGGACTTCCGCTTTCTCTTGTCGTTGCCGGCGTCTGGTTTGTCCCGATGTTTGCAAAGCATCGCTGGATCTTCATTGACCAGTTCATTATCCAGCATCACTTCGCGCGATTTGTCAGCAACAAATATCATCATCCGGGTCCCATCTATTTTTATCTGCCGGTCGTGGTTAGCCTGGCCTTGCCCTGGACCATAGGTTTAGGCGCCGCGATAAATTCGGTGCGGCATTGGGCCTGGCGAGGGCCAAACGGTTTAGACCGTTTGCGGGTGTTTGCTTTACTCTGGCTAATCCTCCCGATCGTCTTTTTTTCGTTTTCCGGTTCGAAGCTGACCGCCTATGTGCTGCCCGTTCTGCCGGCGATAGCTTTGCTTGTGGGCGAGCGAATCTCCTGTGCTCTCGGGATGGAGCGCGGCCGCTCACTCGTGCGACTGACCGGAGTGACGCTAATTGGTGTAGCGGTGGCCGGCTATTGGTACATCCATAGCCATTATGATTTGACCACGTTATGTCTGATTGTTGGGGCGACGCCGCCGGCGATCGTTGGCGCTATGGCGGTGGTACGTCCGCAATTACGCCGCCCACTATTTGCTCTGATTGCCCTCGCTGTAATCGTGAGTTCGATCGTGATTCTGAAATGTGCCGCCCCGGTCGTTGCGCGCACTGAATCGGTCCGAGATCTCTTAAGTACGGCAGCCGCGCGGGGGTATGCCACCACACCCATTGTCCAATTGCATACAATTGAACGCACGGCTGAATTTTACGCAGCCGGTCGCCTCACTTATCAAACCGATGGTGAGCCGGTTAAGTTCGAAGGCGTGGTTCAGGTGGTGGAAGCAGCGCAGCGTAACAATGGAGTCGTTCTTTGTTTTGTGCCACTTCAGTTCGAGTCGCAATTGACTTCGTTCAAGGGGGCGACGGTTGAAGTTATAGCTGACAATGGCCGGGTTGCGCTCGTGGCGGTGCGACCGAAATAGTGGCACAGACTTTAGTCTGTGATCTCCGAGCGACCACAGACTGAAGTCTGTGCCACTACCGCAGCGCCTTATCAAAAAAATCGATGACCGGACGGTCGTAAGATTCTTCCTGCTCGCCGGTGGCCGCCGGGAGGTTGGCGCCGGTTAAGAACAAATCACGTTTAACCTCGGCTGGTGGATTAAAGCACGGGGCAACTTCAATAGTTGATCGCTGCCACGGATCGCTCTCGTTTCCGGAAAGTAACATCACTCGAACTTCGCGCAACGAGCGGGCCAGGTCACACGATGGCGTGCTCTGATACTTGCCCAGACTGTAAACTCTGACACCTAAAGCGGCCAGTCGATGAAAAATTGAGCTTTTCATCCCCGACCGAGTGTCCGTGGCCTGGCTAATGATGTCGTCCGGCGAGGCGGGAACTGAATCAAGCCCGAGCGCGCGCACCTCGTGAGTTCGTTTCGCCGCTTCGAGCGCCGCGTACGAGCCCAACTCAATGCCGTAAATCCCTATCCTTGAAACCTGGGGCTGCCCGGCGTTGGTTTTTAATCCGCGCAGGTAATCTATGGCGGCCGTGGCATCATCGCCATCTATTCCGCCAAAAAGCGTCCAACGCACGGCCGGGTTTTCGCCGTGGCCACGCAGGTCAGGCCAAAGCACAGTGAAGTTCGTGGATTCATTCAACTTCACCGCCAGATTCAACAGCCATGATCGGTCGGCGCCATAACCGTGAAGCAGAATCACAGCGGGTGCTCCGTCGCCTCCCTTCATCAGCCAGCCACGTGCTTCGGTCCCATCATGATTTTTCCACGTCACATCGGTCGCCTTCAACATCGGACCGGTAACTTTTGCGAATGTTTGCGGGGTGACCAGATAGGGCGCGTGTGGCGGGCGGGTAATGCTGTAGACCAGCCACGCAGTGACCGACGCGACCGCCAGAAGAATGACCAGGATGATCGGTAAGAACGCTTTAACAACCTTCCGAGCAAGTCTGCTGCGCGGTGACATTGAGCGGGATTATGAATCAAGAACAAAAATTTGCAAACCGTTAGAATTCATTTTGAGTCAGAAAGCAGGCAGGATGACGACAGAATGATTTGAAGGGTGCTGCCCGGTTTCAGCTTCTCTGCGGCACTTCGGCAGGGTCTCGGCGGTGCATTATTTTGAAGCATTGTTCACCCCCGAGACGCCGAGGTCGCCTAGACCACGCCGAGAAGAGCTGAAGTTAGGCGCTAATACTCTGGAAGAGACTCTTAGATCATCCGGCGGGCCACCGCTGGAGCGCAATCTCTTTTGCCCGTTCGTAGTCTTCCGGACGATTTAGATTGAAGAAGAAATGTTCGGATCCCGAGAGATTCGTGAACTCGCTGAAATTGATGTATTGCGTTTCGATCTTATCGAGCATCGCCCGCGGAGTGTGTTCGCCCAGCGCGATCGACTTCTCAGCCGCGGGTAAGCAGGACGCTTTTTCGTAAACTGCACAGAGCGGCTGCGGACGTCCATCGCTTTGCAGAGGGACCACCGCCGCTGGAGTCGCATCCCCTTTGCTTTCCATCTGTAAGAGGTACGCAAGTAACTCGCGGGTCACAAATGGCAGGTCGCAGGCGATTACGAGGCAGTGCTCAGCTCCGCAGGCCTGCAAAGCAGCCTGAATCCCGCCCAAGGGCCCCCAATGTGCGTGCAGGTCCGGCACATCCGGCAAGCCAGAGTTGGTCGCTTCCAATGAAGTACCAACCAGACTCACCTTAGTCGTCACCGGGCGAAGGGCTTCTGTAATCAGTGACACAGTCGTCTTGCCGTTAAGCAGAAGGCTCGACTTGTCCGCGCCCATCCGGCTTGACGCCCCGCCAACCAGAATGAATCCCTCAACATCTAACATCGGCGTTCTCATGCTATTATTTTTGAGTGAAGTCGGGCTATAGTGACGCGTGACCTTAATCTCCGGCTCGAATCAAATCGCGGTAATTGAATTATGAAGTTTCTCAAAACACAAATCGTGGCGGCTCTTGGGCTAATTCTCCTGGTTGGCTCTTCGGCGTTGGTTCTGGGCCAGGCAAAGCTCCAAACAGTTTCCAACAGAAGTAACGGCACGGCGCTTTTCCCTCTCGAAGAGTTGAGGCCGGGCATGAAAGGCGTGGCCCGCACGGTCTTTTCCGGTAGCGAGCCTCAGGAGTTCGGTATCGAGATTCTCGGAGTTCTCAACGGTTACACAGGACCGCGACAATCCACCATCATAGCCAAACTAAGCGGGCCGAATGTGGATCGTACCGGGGTTTTCGCGGGCATGTCGGGTTCGCCGGTCTTCATCGACAACAAACTGGTCGGGGCGATCGCCTACAGCTTTCCATTTTCCAAGGAACCAATCTGCGGCATCACCCCGATTAAGCAGATGATTGATATTTTTGAGCAGGGCAAGGACAAACCAAAAACTACCGAAGCCCGCGCAGTCTCTTTTTCGTCTCTCGCGCGGGCCGATTGGAAGCCGTCCCTGCCGAAGCAGAGCGTTACCGCAACTTCGTTAATAGCGCCGGTCGCCAGCAATTCCGCGCTCGCACCCTTAATGGGCCAACAGATTCAGCCGATTGCAACACCGGTCGTCTTCAGCGGGATCAGGCAGGAGACGCTCAATTTATTTACCAGCCAGTTGACCGAGAGCGGATTATTGCCCGTATCGGGCGTAGGTGGTGCGGCCCCAATCACACCGCTCGAGAGTTTTGATGCGAACACGCTTCTTCCCGGATCGTCGGTTACCGTGCAGTTGGCCCGGGGCGACTACTCGATCGCGGCCGCCGGCACGGTCACGTATCGCGATGGCGAAAAAATCTATGCCTTCGGGCACCCGTTCCTGAGCCTGGGTGGCGCCGACATGCCGATGACTGAGAGTTCAGTCGTGATCGTGATTCCGAACACTTTCAATTCGTTCAAGCTGGCGGTGCCCGGCCGGATGGTGGGATCGATTTCACAGGACCGTTCGACGGGAGTTTTTGGAGAACTGGGACACGCGCCCAGAATGATCCCGGTGAAACTGACTCTTCACACCAGTCGCGGACAGGATGAGCAGTTCACCTACGAGATCGTCAATGACGAGTTCCTGACCCCGTTGCTGCTAAATATCAGTGTCTTTAACAGCATTGCGGCGCGTGAACGATCTGTGGGCGAGGCTACGATTAGCGTTAATGGCTCGATCGCCGTCGCCGGTCAGGATCCGATTCTTATCCAGCGTCGATTTTCTGCCGGCAATGCGGCCCTGCTGGCGTCGGGAGCAATTGCCACTCCGGCGGCGGCGCTGCTCAGCAGTGGCTTCGATAATGTGAACATTAGCTCGATCAACCTGGACATCGTTTCAACAGAGGCGAAGAACGCGGCCACCCTTGAGCGTATTTCTTTGGATCGCACGGAAGTTGGCCGTGGCGAGAACGTCGAGATTCAGGCGTACGTGCGAACTGATTCCGGCAAGCAATTCGTCGAAAGGATTCCAGTGCAGATTCCCGCCGACGCTCCTTCGGGCCAATTGATGATTATGGTCGGCGATGGGGCGACCTTGCAGGAGTCCTCATCAGCGAAAGTGTTTGTCCCTCGCGAGTTGGGCCAGCTCGTAGATGCGATTAATAAGATGAAGAAGAACGATCGGCTCTATTTGAGGTTGTTACGACCGGCGCCAGGCGTGGTTATCGGATCAAACGAGTTGCCGAATCTGCCGCCTTCAATGGTCGCGACCCTCAACAACGAGCGAACGTCAGGCGGTTACACGCCCTTGTTGCTTTCACCGGTTTACGAGAGGGAACTGCCGCCGGCTGAGTTCGTGATCAGCGGTCAGCAAGTGATCGCAGTTACTGTGAAGTAAACGGCCGGGGTAGACTTGTCGGACAAACTTCAGTTTGTCCATGACAAACGACCAGCTAAAGCTTATCGGACTTTAGACCTAAGCGTTTGTGGCGCGCCGTCTCTGGCGTAACTTGGCCGCGGCTCCAACCAATCCGAGTCCCAACAAAGTAAGCGTGGCAGGTTCCGGCACCGGGTTAGAGTTGTCGATAACGTCGATGCGTGCCTTCAGGTGGCCTTTGAAGATGCCCTCGCCCCATCCATCAATATCTGCCGGAAGAACTGTGACGGAAACCGAAAGCGTACCAAAGTTAAAGGTGAGCGGATCGGACGCGAGGATAGAAACGGTGTCCACTAAGTGTCCAATGTTGATGTTCCCCGCCAAATTCAAAGTCTGGGTCTGACCGTTAATCGTCAGCAGCTGGCTGAAGGTGAACGGATGGTCGCCGCCTGAATTCGGTCCCGTAAACGCGGTGGTGAACGTGAGTGGGTTCAGGAGCGCGATGAAGCGTCCATTGCCGTTTATATTCCGGGTGGTCGTACGCGAAGCGCCGACCAGCGAATCCATGCCGGAAACTCCAGTGCCGTCGTTGCCCAGATTCGTAAGCGAGAATCCGCTGCTGATAACAGTGATTGGATCGGCCTTCACTGCCGGGACGGCAGCCACGCAAATCAGGAAAGCGCCCAAGGCCAGACTGGTTTTGGTGAACAAACGCATATTAGAACCCCTAAATTGCAGGTGCTAATGCCCGCACTTTTGCGCTTGAGCCGTAGCTTCGCTGGCTGCGGCGCGCTTCAAATTAAGAACTGTAAGAGAGAAAAAGCCATAATCCAGCGAGGCTTTCAGAAGTTATCAGGGCTTGGATCGGGGAAATTAGATTTGCCGGCGCGCGATGATGAGAAAGCGCTGTTCTGATTGTGGAATAAGCTCCACTTGAACGTTTGAAAAGAGTGATTCCATTCGTTTTCGGACGCTATGGCCCGCGAACAGCAGGAAGGTAGCGGTGGGCGGCGCCCATTCGACTAATTGAGGCAAAGTGTCCTCAAAACGATCGAGCGCCCGACAGGTTATAAAATCGGCGCTGGGCGCAGGGATGTCCTGAAAGCGAGCGACCGTTAGCTGCGCCCGGCCCGCTGGTCTGACGGCGCGCAACGCCTCTCGCAAAAAGACGCCTTTCTTCTGCCAGGATTCGATCAGCGTCGCCCTGAGATCGTCGCTAACTAACAAGCAGGGAATCGTGGGGAGTCCTGCCCCTGATCCTACATCCACGATCGAAGCATTCACCGGCAAGTGGCTTAGTAGCAACAAGGATTCAAGGACGTGACGGATTGCGAATTCTTCCGGCGAACAGGGAGCGACCAGATGAAGCCGCTCGTTCCACTTCATGACGAGTGCGTAATAGTCCGATAAACGCTCAATCTGATCGGCGTGTAACTCGATTCGAAATTCCTGCGCGTTGCCTTTGACTGATTCATTAAACTCTTCAAGCGGTGTTGGCATTTGTCACGTTCTTCTGCTTACATTAACGCTCGTTAGATGAGGATTGCCACCCGATCCGGTCGCTACCGCTCGCGGTTCTGACACGGCATCGACGAAGATAACATGTCTACTGAATCCTTAAGAGACCAGCACGAAAGCCTGGGGCGTACTGTCACCAGGTTGATAAGCGAACATGCGGCCCGTTTGGATGCGGCGCCGGTTACGTCGCGCGCCACGCCGGATGACCTGAAACAACTGTTCGACGAACCGTTACCACAACCGGGTATGACCGCGGACGAAATCTTCGATCAATTCGCACGTGATATTGCGCCTCACGCGATGCAGGTGCCGAGCCCTCACTACTTCGGCCAATTTAACCCGACGCCATTGGCGATCGGTGTCTGGGCCGATGCGCTGTGCTCTTCACTTAACCAAAACGCCGGCGCCTGGCGCAATGGCCCCACCTCAGCGATGATCGAGTCTCAGGTGATTCGCTGGCTTTGTGAATTGATCGGTTATGAAGATGAAGCTTTCGGGGTGCTGGCCAGTGGCGGCTCAGAAGCGAACCTGATTGCGTTAAAGTGCGCGCGCGATCGCGCTGACGCCGGCATCGCCAGTCGCGGTGCGCGAACGTCCGAGCACGAACTGACGGTCTACACTTCCGAGCAATGCCATTTTTCAGTGGAGAAGAGCCTCGACATTTTGGGACTGGGTCGTCAGAGTTTGCGCAAGGTCGAAACCGACGAACGTTACCATGTCAGAGTGGATCGCCTGCGTGAATCCATCAAGCATGATCTCGACGCGGGACGCCGGCCGTTCTGTATTGTCGGCGTTGCCGGAACAACCTCGACCGGAGTAATTGATAATTTACCGGAACTGGCGGCCATCGCGCGCGAGCACGATTGCTGGTTTCACGTCGACGCGGCGTACGGCGGGACTTTGGCCTTCTCAGACAAGCATCGATCAAAATTGGCAGGGATTGAGTTGGCCAATTCGATTACCTTCGATCCGCATAAGTGGATGTTCGTTCCTTTCTCGTGCGGCGCAACCCTGGTGCGCGACGGCGGTCAGGTCTTGAGAGATTCGTTTGATATGTCTCCGGAATACTTGAGCGAGGACCGTGGCTTTGCTGATGCCCAATATGATTTTTTCCGCTATGGCCAGATGGGGACGCGGCGTTTCATTTCGCTGAAGCTTTGGATGTGCATGAAGTTCATGGGCCAGCGTGGATACGCGGCTACGACTGAGCGGCACATCGAACTGACGGAATATCTGGCGGCGCGCCTCGACGAACTTCCTGACTTTGAAAGAACTGGCGAGGTCGAGACGGCCGTCTGTTGTTTTCGTTTTCTTCCACCGCCCGTCCGAGCGTTGTCACCCGCTGAACAAGATCAGGCTCAACAAGACCTGCAACAGCGCGTTGAACGAAGTGGAAAGGCGTTCTTTCCTTCGACCGTTCTGCATGGCCGGCGGGTCTTGCGAGTGAACATAAATAGTTACTTGACTGAACGAAGGCATGTCGATGATTTGGTAGAATTGCTGGTGTCGGAAGGAGCTGCCCTAGTTAGATGAGAGCCGCAACATCACTAATCACAAGGTTGCTGGCGACGTCGCTCTTGGTTTGCGTTGGTGGGCTGAGTGCCGCCCCATCGCAAACGCCACAAACGTCCCCCGAAGAAGTCACTTCGGTGCCGGCGATTAAGACGCAGGCTGAGTTCGATTCGCTGGCGATCGTCTACGACGCAAACACCTCGTACGCTTTGCCTCATGTTCTGTTCGTGATCGATCGACAACAGAAGAACCGCATCTACTACGTCAATACGAAGCTCTATAAGTTTCACAAAGATTTTGTTAACGGGACTTACCTGTCGCTTGAGCGAGGCCAGCTGTTTTTCGAAAACAATTACCTGAAGGCCAACCGGCGGTTCATTCTGGGAACGGTGGCCTATCAAACACCGGTGCGGCGCTGGACTTTTGAATTCTGGGAGGGAGATCTGATTCCCGCGGATCAGATGCGGCTGACGTCAGAGATTATCAACAAGACTTTCTTCACGCCGGTAGCTTACAAACCCAATTCTTCGCGACAGGAACAAGCATCTGCGAGCCTTGGCCTGCAACGCGTCCTGCAAACTGAAATCTCGAAAGAGCAGGACTATCAGGTTTTGAATGTGGCGAAGACTCTGGGTCGCATCCACGTCATTCCGAAGCTGGACGATCATGTTGAGATTGGCTTCAACGAAATTCTGGTGCTCGACGAGGTTCCGATTCAACTGCCGCCGGTTGCGGGCATTATCACCAGCAAGCCTTCGACGCCGTTGTCGCATATCAACCTGCTGGCAAAAGGCTGGGGCGTGCCGAACGCTTACATCAAGAACGCTCAGGAATTATTCAAGCAATACAACGGATTTTGGGTTGAGTTTGACGCGCGTCGTGAAACGTATTCGATTAAAAGGGCCGATAACAGCGCGCTCGATGAGTATCAGAAGCGTCTGAAGCAACGACTCGACATCATGAAGCCCCGTGGCGATTTATCTGTCACGAAGCTGGCTACCCTGAGCGAGCAGCGCGCGGCGTCGGTCATTGCTTACGGTGCTAAATCCGCAAATCTGGGCGAGCTTATTCACGCCCGCCTGCCCGGATTCGAGGTTCCTCCGGGCTTCACCATTCCATTTTTTTATTACGATCAATTCCTCAGAGAGAACAAACTCGATGACGCAATCTACACGATGCTGGGCGATCAGAAGTTCGTTCATGATCCGGCTTACCGGCGCGAATATCTCGTGAGATTGCGCGGCGATTTTCAAAAAGGAAAAGTCAACGAGAAGGTGCGCAGCGAAGTCCTGCGTCGTTTGCATGCCGAATTTCCCGGCAAAGGGGTTTTCGCGCGCAGTTCGACCAACAGCGAAGATTTGCCCAATTTCAATGGCGCCGGCCTTTATTCGTCGATGCCGAATTTGCGGACCGACGATCAACTTATTGAAGGGATCAAAACCGTCTGGGCTTCGGTCTGGAATTTCGAAGCCTACGAAGCGCGCGAGCGGGCAGGCATCGAGCATTCAAAGATCTACATGGCCGTCCTGATCCAGGAAGGGATAAATTCCGAGAGCTCCGGGGTGATGATCACAACCGATCCGTTTAATAAAACCCGCAAGGTCCCGGCCATCTACATCAGCGCGAAGCGTGGGCTGGGAATGCGAGTAGTTGAGGGCCAGAGGATCGCCGAACAGGTTGTTTTTCTCCCTCGGGCCAACGCGGTCCAGGTCTTGACGCGATCGGAAGAGGACAGCCTTTTGACTTTTGATGAACGGGGCGGAATCAAGGAGATCCCGATCAGCGGCGAGCGGGCGGTTCTAAGCGACGCGGTCGTGAGACGGCTGGCCGCAGCCGCGACTGCCATCAAACGCATCTTCGGTGGCAAAGAGCAGGACATCGAATGGGCTTATATGAAGGGCCAGCTATACATCGTGCAATCGCGCCCATTCATCGCCGGCGGCTGACGGTGGCACAGACTTCCTGGAGCCGCGGAGCGGCGATAGAGCTGTAGCCCATGGCGTAAGCCATGGGATTGGCGGCAAATGAAGGAGGCAGCCCCGTAGGGGCGAAACATTATTGTCATTGTTTCCAGGGTTACGCCGCTCCGCGGCTGATCTGGTAAAGACGGCTTTTTTACCCACGGCTCACGCCATGGGCTACAGATCTTCCGCCGCTACGCGGCTTGGCATGGTCGAGCCCGTTAACAAGTCGAATTAGACGATCAAAAATCTGCGTCCGAATCAAATCATGAAACTATTCAACGACGGCATTCTCGAAGGTCACGTCGCGTTCGTGACAGGGGGCGGCACCGGCATCACCGGCGGCGTGGCGCGGGCTCTGGCCGAAGCGGGCGCGAAAGTCGCGCTGGCCAGTCGCAGCATCGAGCATCTCGAGCCGGCGGCCAAAGCAATCAATGATGCGCGTGGTGCGAACTCAACCATCGGTGAAGCCTTCGCCGTCGCCGCCGACGTCCGCAAGCCCGACGAAATTGAGAAAGCAATTGCAGCGACCGTTGAACGATTCGGCAAAATCGACATCGTCGTCAATGGCGCCGCCGGCAATTTCCTCTGCAAAGCCGAAGAGCTTTCGCCAAATGGTTTCGGCACCGTTGTGGATATCGATCTCAAGGGAACGTTCAATGTCTGTCGCGCCTCGTTCGAAGAGTTAAAGAAACACGGCGGACAGATTCTGAACATCAGCGCGACTCTCCATTATCTGGGCACGCCAATGCAGCTTCACGTCTCAGCCGCCAAAGCCGGCGTCGATGCTTTGACCCGAAACCTCGCAGTTGAATGGGGGCGTTACGGAATTCGCGTCAACGCGATCGCGCCGGGGCCAATTGGAGATACGGAAGGGATGAAGCGTCTGGTCCCCGAGCCAATCAAAGAGAAACTGAAACAGCGAATTCCTCTGGGCCGGTTCGGCATGATCGCAGACATCGAGAATGCGGCGGTGTTTCTTTGTTCAGAGGCCGCGAACTACATCAATGGCGCCGTGTTGGTGGTGGACGGCGGTCATTGGCTGGCGGCTAATCGTCTTCTCTAAGAATCGCGTCGCTGAGATTCTTTATTTCCTGCTCACGTCCCGCGCGTCGAAGTTCCTCCGCGAACTCCTGTAGTCGCATCAAGTTTTCGAGTCGTTGCTCAACCGTAAGCCGCAGGTTCTCACGAAGCAACGTCCGATCGATGTCTTTCTTGCAGGCCTCGATGACGGGATCCGGCTCAAGCTCTGTGCTGGTCTCGACATCAGCTCATTATAGGCTGCTTCATGGTGAAGACTAGAATCATGCTATAAAGACCAATCCGGGGTTTTGGTAGCGGTGCAGTTTGATGTCCGACAAGCTTTAGCTTGTCGAAGGTTCGGCGACAAACTGAAGTTTGTCGGACATTTTCCAAACTGCATCAGTACCGGGGTTTTCGCATGCTTGATTTGACTCCAGCATCCTTTGAAGAATTTGAACGCGAAGCCGAGCGTGGCAATGTCGTGCCGGTGGTGCGGACGGTACTCGCCGATTTGCAAACGCCGGTAGGCGCTTTTCTGCGCATTGCGCCGGAACCTTCGCGGGCCTTCCTGCTCGAATCGATTGAAGGCGGAGAGCGCGTCGCACGCTATTCGTTTCTGGGTGCAAATCCCTGGATGATTGTGCGCGTGCGGGGCGAGCAGACGATTGTCGAGAAGGACGGGCAAACCGAAGTTTCCGAACAGAAGGGAATCGAATTCCTGCGTCAATACTTTGCCGGTAAGAAGCTGGCGCGACGCCGCGGGCTGGCGCCTTTGGCGGGAGGCGCAGTCGGTTATCTCGCTTACGGCGCGGCCCGCTGGTTTGAACCGGTGCTGAAAACCGGTGAGATGGAAAATTCGCGAAACGACGCGGTCTGGATGTTTTTCAAAACCATTGTCGCGTTCGATCGCGTACAGCAGCAAATGGACATAACGTCGGTTGTTTTCACCGATGAAGCCGCCGGGGACAAGGTCAGGCTGCGGCAACTCTATGAAGAGGCAGTCGCTGAAACTGCCAGGGTCGCCGAGCAGCTGAATCATGAGCCTGCTATTGCGCCGAACTCCGATCATGCGGAAGGCGAGCCCACCGTTCATTTTCAATCGAACTGGCCACGCAAAAAGTTTGAGGCTGCGGTTGAGGCGGTCAAGGAGCATATCATCGCCGGTGATTGCTATCAGGTGGTGATCGCACAGCAGTTTACCAAGCCGACTACTGCTTCACCGCTCTCAATTTACCGGGCCTTGCGCGCGACCAATCCGTCACCGTATATGTATTTTCTGCGCTTCGGCGATGAGACGATTATTGGCGCATCGCCGGAAATGCTGGTGCGCTGTCATGACCAGCGTTTGGATTACCGGCCAATTGCCGGCACGCGAAAACGGGGTGCGACTGAAGCCGAGGACTGGATGCTTGCCGAAGAGATGCGAAATGACGAGAAAGAGGTCGCCGAGCATACGATGTTGGTCGATCTCGGTCGCAACGATCTGGGTCGAGTCTCGGATTACGGGTCGGTCGAAGTCGAACAATTGATGGCCGTTGAGTGCTACTCGCAGGTGCAACATCTGGTTTCAAGTCTCCGTTCGCGTCTGCGTGACGAGCTCGATCGGTTCGATGCGCTGGCGGCTTGTTTTCCGGCCGGGACGGTTACCGGCGCGCCCAAGATTCGCGCTATGCAAATTATCGATGAGTTGGAGCCGGCGCCGCGCGGCGTTTACGCGGGTTCTGTTCTCTATCTTGATTACGCCAACAATCTTGATTCCTGCATTGCGATCCGTACGATCGATTTGTTTGAGGGTGTCGCCACCGTGCAGGCCGGCGCCGGAATCGTGGCCGACTCGGTTCCCGATCGAGAGTTTGAAGAGTGCGTAAACAAAGCCAGAGCGATGTTTCGCGCGGTAGAATTAGCTGAGAAGGGTTTGTGATGATCTTACGAATGCGCTTCATTGCGACCGCCGTCCTGCTCGCGGCGATTGTTCTCGTTGCGAATGGGCAGAACCCGGTGCCTAATACCGATGCGGCGAAGAAGGCAAATGCGCGCCCGGCTGAATCTCGCACTCCTAAAGCCGAACCTTTTGACGGCGCCACGGTGGAAAAAATGAGCGGGCAATGCGTTACTCTCGAGACGGAGCAGGGGAACATTGTGATTGAGATCCTGCCGGCGAAAGCACCCGAGACAGCGCGGGGCTTTCTCAACCTGGCCGCGACCGGTGCCCTCGACACGACCAGCTTTACGCGCGTGGTCCGCGGGTTTGTGGTTCAGGGAGGCAATCTTTCAACCAGTGAGAAGTGGAGTCAGGAGCTGGCGAACAGAATGGCCCGGCACCTTCCGGACGAGCCGAGCGATTTGAAACACGAGCGCGGCGTGGTCTCGATGGCGCGGACCGACGAACCGGGCAGCGCCACGACGCACTTCTTTATTCTGGTGGGTCCAGGGCCCAACCTTGATGGTAAGTTCTCGGCGTTCGGGCGCGTGAATCGCGGCATGGAAGTCGTGGATGCAATCAATCGCGCGCCCTCAGAAAACGAAAAGCCCGAGGTCCCGGTGCGGATCACCCATGCTGCTGTTTCGGCCTGCGCAAAAATAGAACCATGAACAACCCTCACCTTAAGAAACAACTTCCGCTGCTGGTTTTATTGACTTGTTTAGCTGGTTGCGTGAACGAAGGACCGTCCGAACCGACACCTGAAGCAGCCAAACAGTTTTTGCAATTGCGCGGCTATGAATTCGATCAAGCCTCGTTCTTCAGAGCGGCTGAAGCGGGCGATGCCATTGCGGTTAACGGCTTCCTGACCGCGGGCATGAACGTAAACACGAAAGATAAGAACGATGACACGGCCCTGACGGCAGCCGCTGATCGCGGTGATCTACAAATCGTTAACGTGTTGTTGAAAGGCGGCGCCGACGTCAACGCCAAAGGCCGCAATAACTGGACGGCACTGCTGCTGGCATTGCAACAGGATCGCGATCAGGTCACTAATGCTTTGCTTTCTCAATCGAATTTGGATCTAAAGGCCGAGACCCCGGATGGCATGACGGCTTTAATGCTGGCCGTTTGGCATCAAAGACCTGATGCAGTGCGCAGGCTTTTGCAATTGGGCGCCGATCCAAATCATCAGGACAAAGATGGCGACGTGTCGCTTCATGGAGCGTCGTGGTTTGGAAACACGGCGATTCTGGGACTGCTGCTCGACGCCAAAGCAAACCCCAACCTGAAGAACAAGCTAGGCGGCACGCCGCTGATGTGGGCCGCATCCTATGGCCAGGACATGATTGTGCGGATGCTTTTGGAGAGGGGCGCCGATCCCAAAACTAAAGACGTCGATGGGGTAACGGCGGCCGGCTGGGCCGCAAAGAACGGACATGGAAATCTGATAATGATTTTTCGCGACGCGGAAAAGAACAGTAAATAGTAAGTTAGTCAGTAGTTAGTCGTCAGTTGTCATTTGTTTGTTGTGCGATGAAGCCAGGGAGCCCATTTGGACAAACAACCGCGCGAATAAACCACAACCCGAATTACCACTGACAACTGACTATTAACCACTGACAAGCAAGATGCTCCTCGTTATCGACAACTACGATTCTTTCACCTACAACCTGGTTCAGTATCTTGGCGAACTGGGTGAACGGATTGAGGTGCGCCGGAACAACGAGGTGACGGTGCGTGATATTGAATCGAACCTGCGCCCGGATCGGATTGTGATCTCGCCTGGACCAGGAACGCCGGACGATGCGGGAGTCTCGATGGCTGTACTCAAGCACTTTGGTAACAAACTGCCAATCCTCGGAGTCTGCCTCGGTCATCAGGCAATTGGACAAGTCTTCGGCGGGCGGGTCGTGCGCGCCCGTCAGGTCTTTCATGGAAAGTCTTCGGTCGTGAAGCACGACGGCAAGACGATCTTTTCCGGACTGGGTCAGTCATTTGCGGCCGGCCGCTATCATTCACTGATCGTCGAGCATGAAACTTTGCCCGATTGCCTGGAAGTTTCGGCGTCCACGCCAAACGGCACGATCATGGGTCTGCGACATCGGAAACTGAAGGTGGAAGGTGTTCAATTCCATCCTGAATCGATTATGACGATCGAAGGAAAGAAACTGCTGGCGAATTTTCTGAAGCTCTAAAAGAATGGCTGGTCCAATCCAAAGTCTGCTGGGACGTTTGATGCGGAGTGAGAGTCTCAATCGCGTTGAGGCGTCACAACTGCTGAATGTGTTATTGGATGACGCGACCAGCGAAGCACAGATCGCCGCGATCCTGATCGCTCTGAAGCGTAAAGGTGAAACCGTCGAAGAGTTGGCCGGGCTCGCCGAAGGAATGCGCGCGCGCGCTGTCAGGATAAGCTCGCGGCACGAACGCTTTATCGACACTGCAGGCACAGGATCGAGTTCCGTCAAGACTTTCAACGTCTCGACGGCTGCCGCATTCGTGATCGCCGGCGCTGGGTTGCCGGTAGCCAAGCACGGAAATCGTGCGGCCAGCAGCAACTGCGGCAGCGCTGACGTACTGACGGCTTTGGGTGTCAATGTTTCGGTGGATGTTTCAGTATCTGAGGCGTGTCTTAACGACTTTGGCATCTGTTTCATGTTTGCGCCGCTCTATCACAGCGCCACTGCGCGAGTCGCTGGAGTTCGGCGGCAGTTGGGGGTGCACACGACCTTCAACTTGCTTGGACCGCTGACTAATCCGGCGGGCGCTCCGCGACAAGTAATTGGCGTCTGGGATCGCGCGCTGGCTGAACCGATGGCCAGGACTCTGGCGTTGCTCGGTACTGAGCGCGCCTGGGTCGTTCACGGCACAGACGGGCTGGACGAAATTACTCTGGCGGATTCTACTTTCGTCGCCGAAACCGAAAATGGTGATGTCCGTACATTCGAGATCAAGCCCGAGGATTTTGGTTTGGAGCGGTCTCCTCTGAATAACTTGCGCGGCTGTGACGCCGAAGGCAACGCCGCGATCATTCGCAATGTCCTAAACGGAAAGCGGAAGGATGAGGCGCGAGCGCTGGTGGTCATCAACGCAGCGACGGCCCTGCATGTTGGCGGAGCCGCCGGCGATTTTCACGAAGGAGTAAGACTGGCTGAAGAAAGTATTGATAAGGGTACGGCAGCGGGAAAGCTGGATCGTTTGATTGAAACGACGAACGCGAATCGTTGAGCTAGTTTAGAATCCAAGCGACTTTCCTGTAAAAGTCCTGGCAGGGCACTCTTATTAACACCGGGCTTTGGCCCGGTGATACGCAGCAGAGGAGATAGGTTAACCGTTTTAACGGTTTACTTCGCAAGCCACACGAGAGAAACCGTTGAAACGGTTCTTTGATTCTCGCGCTCTCTGGTCACCGGGCTGAAGCCCGGTGTGAATGACAGTAAGACTCTCGGACTTCAAAACACGGCGCAAGCTATCCATGGACTTTCTCTCAGAGATCATTGCGGTGAAAAGGCAGCGGGTGGCGGCTGCAAAGGAGCGCGTGTCCTTCGAGCAGATTCGTGATCATGGCCGCGCTCGCGCCGCAACGAACAGCCTTAGCTTCGCTAACGCCTTGCGGAGTTACCGCGGGAATCTCATTGCCGAGTTCAAGCGGCGCTCTCCTTCGAAAGGCAAAATCAATTCTCAGGCCGAACCGGCAAAAATGGCGCTGCTCTACGAATCTGGCGGTGCCGCCGCAATCTCAGTGCTGACTGAGGAAGACTATTTTGAGGGTTCGTTGGAAGATTTGCGAGAAGTTCGCCAGGTAATTTCGCTCCCAATCTTGCGGAAGGACTTTATCTTTGATGAGTATCAGGTTTATGAATCAGCGGCAGCGGGGGCCAGCGCACTACTGTTAATCGTGGCCGCGCTCGACGATGAGACTCTCAGCAAACTCCGCGCAATAACTGAAGACGAATTAGGCCTGACAGCGCTGGTCGAAGTCCACACGAGCAGCGAACTCGATCGCGCAGTCAATTGCGGAGCGCGCGTGATTGGTGTTAACAACCGCGACCTGCGAACGTTCAATGTTTCGATTGATACTTCGCTGCAGCTCGCGAAGGTAGCGCCTCGTGACGCGATTCTCATCAGCGAAAGCGGGTTGACGCCGGCGACTGTGCGCCAGCTTCGCGAAGCAGGCTATCGAGGATTTCTCGTCGGCGAGGCGCTCATGCGCGCTGGCGATCCAGCCAGCGCAGTCCGCGAGTTCATAGAGGAGCCGGAAGGACATCAACAAACCCGATCAATCTGGGTGAAAATCTGCGGCATCACGAATATTGATGATGCGCGGGCTGCGATTAGCGCCGGGGCAGACATGCTCGGGTTCAACTTTTACCGGCCCAGCCCGCGATACATCGAACCGCAAGCCGCGGCGGAAATCATCGATGCAATTCGGTCCAAAGCGGGCGAAAAGGAGCGCTCGACGTCGATGGTCGGAGTTTTCGTTGATGAGTCGATTGAGAATGTCTCGCGAATTGCCGATGAAGCTGGGTTGGATGGGATACAGCTTCATGGCGAAGAAACAGCTGAGTATGTCCGGCGGCTGAAGGAGTTATGCCCTCAGAAGTTCCTGATCAAAGCAGTCGCGGCAAAGGCAAATGATGGGTTTGCAGGCGCCGGTGGTTATCCTGCCGATGCCATCATGATTGATGCGTTTGACGAGAAGTTACGTGGCGGCACGGGGCGCGTCGCGGATTGGTCATTTGCGCGTAAGATGGTCCAACTGGCGCCGCGTGTTTTTCTCGCCGGCGGTCTGTCGCCGGAAAATGTCGCTGAGGCAATTGACTTAGTCCGGCCCTACGGGGTGGATGTTTGCAGTGCAGTAGAGGCCGCACCGGGCCGGAAGAGCGCCGCACGCATGAGACAGTTTGTGGACGCCGTGCAGTCGAGTAAACTGGAAGACGAAACAGCTGCTGCCGGAGAAGGGAGCTGACGTATTGTCCCAGACAATCGAAGCGCCACGCCAAAACGAGTCGAAAGAAACGCGAACCGCTTCGGCGGCGGATCGGGCGCAGGGCCCTTCGGCCCAGGCCTTAGCTGCTTTCAATCTCCAGAAGTCATACGGTCGACGGAGGGTCGTCGATAACGTCAGCCTCCATGTTGAGCCCGGAGAGGTTGTAGGTTTGCTCGGCGCGAACGGGGCAGGTAAGACAACAACCTTTTATATGATCATCGGCTTAGAGACGCCTGAGGCCGGCCGGGTCTCGCTGGCCGGTCAGGACGTCACCAGATTGCCGATGTATCTCCGCGCGCGTTTGGGCCTCGGTTATCTTCCCCAGGAACCATCAGTTTTTCGCAAGATGACGGCGGCGGATAATATTCTCGCGGTGCTCGAGACGATGGGTTTGCGCAGGCGCGAGCAACGCAAGCGCGTCGAAGAGTTGCTTCAGGAATTCGGAATCGAGCAGGTGCGCAATACGCGCGGCGACTCGTTGTCGGGAGGCGAACGACGCCGGACTGAGATTGCTCGCGCGCTGGCAACTGAGCCACAGTTTATCCTTCTGGACGAACCGTTTGCGGGGATCGATCCCAAAGCTGTGGACGATATTCAAAGCGTGATTCTTTACCTGCGGGGCCGCGGTATCGGGATCCTGATTACTGATCATAATGTGCGGGAGACTCTGGGCGTTACAGATCGAGCGTATATCATGGCCGAGGGAAAGATATTTCGAACCGGCGCCCCGCGGGACTTGACAGAAGACGCAGAAGTTCGGCGGCTGTATCTCGGTGAAAAATTCCGTATGTAAATCTGAATGTAAGTTCGATCCGCGATGGGGTATAATCATGCCGCGCCGATATACGCAAAAACTTCTCGGCAAACTAAAGCAAGAATCGTTGACTTATGTCAGTCAGACTTACTACCAGTCTCTCGCAGCGTTTGGTTCTCACACCACAACTGCGCCAGCGCATCGAGATGTTGCAGATGACGACGCTGGAACTCTCTGAACTGATTCAGCAGCAAATCACCGAAAATCCTGTTCTCGAAGAGGTTGCCACTCAGGAAGAAGCTCGCGAGCTGGCCGAGAAGATTCTCGATCACATGGCCAGCGGCGGTGAGATAGAGAATTTTGAAGCTCGGAACGTCGAGGCCAGTGCGCCCGAAATGGGTGAAGTATCTTCGAACGGGTCGGGAGACATGGACGCGGACGCACTGGGGTCGTTCTTACCTGACAGCGAGACGGAGTTTGCCGCCAATGCCGATGCGGAAGGCGCCAGTCTGGAGGCTGGTGAGGAACTTGCTCCTGAAGCCTCTCGCGATCCGTTTGAAGAGGTCGATTTTGGCCGCGAGTTTCAGGATTACCTGGACCCCGGATACAAGACCCAGGAGTTTGAGTACAAAGAGGACGCGCCAACCTTCGAACAATTTTTGACGAAGGCGCCATCGCTCACCGAACACCTTGAGTGGCAGTTGCACATGGACACCCCGGAAGGCGAGGTGTGCAATGCGGCCCTGGTGGTGATTGGAAACCTCGACCCGGACGGCCGCCTGAACGCCACCAACGAAGAAATCGCGCTGCTCGGCGGTTGGTCGGAAGAAATAGTTGAACTGGCCCGCGCGGTGGTTAAGCGGCTCGAGCCGGTGGGCTGCGGCGCGCGTGACGTGCGTGAATGTCTGATGGCGCAGCTCGAGGTTCGCGGCGAAACTGAACGGCTGGCGACCCAGCTAATTCGCGATCACCTGCCGGAGTTGCAGCAGCACAAGTTGCCGCATCTTTCGAAACTGATCGGTATCGATCTCGAAACCCTGGCCGCGGAGTTGCAATTTATTCGCACACTCGATCCATACCCGGGCCGGCGTTACACCTCCGAAGAGCCAATCCTGATTTCTCCGGAAATCTACATTGAAAAACTGGATGAGAACGGCGAGTACGTAATCTATTTTGCGGACGATGGCAGTCCGCGACTGCGGATCAATCCGACCTATCAGCAGATGCTTTCGCAGGGAACAACTACGAAAGAAACGCGCAACTTCATCAAAGACAAGATGCGGTCGGCGGTGGACCTGCTGCGCAACATTGAACATCGCCGGCAGACTATTTACCGCGTGGTCGAGTCGATCGTTAATCGGCAGCGAGATTTTCTCGACAAAGGTGTGGAATATATCAAGCCCATGATGTTGAAAGACATTGCCGAAGATATCGGCATGCACCTTTCGACCGTCTCGCGCGTCGTCAATCGAAAGTACGCCCACACGCCGCAGGGCGTCATCGAGCTGCGCCGGTTCTTTACGGAAGGCATGCTGAATGAAGATGGCGAAGAGGTTTCAACTCGAATCATCAAGCTTAAAATCAAAAAACTTATTGAAGAAGAAGATTCTCATAACCCAATTACGGATGATCAAGTGGTAAAAATTCTGGTGAAGGATGGAATAAAATTATCGCGCAGAACGGTGGCGAAATACCGCGATCAAATGAACATTCCGGGTTCCAGAGAGCGCCGGGCCGTCGTTTAGAGAATCGCTTTCGGCATCGCGACGCGCGTTGACCGAGGAGGGTAACCAAACTCAAAATGTTGTTTGAATATACAGGACGACATGTCGAAGTTACGCCGGCAATTCGTACCCACGTCGAGGAGCAATTTGGAAAACTGGGGCCGATTTTCAACGGTAACAGTATCCCGGTTCATGTGATTCTGACCGTGGAGAAAAACCGGCAAACCGGAGAGGTAATTGTTCGCTGGCTGGATCATACGCTGAAGGCAGCAGATACGAACGCCGACATGTACATGGCTCTCAGCCGGGCGATTGGCAAGATTGAAAAACAGGCCTTAAAGCTCAAGAAGAAAATCATCGATCGCAAGCATACTTCGATGAAAACGGGCGTGGCCGCGCCCAGCCCGGACGGACAGGTGAAAGCGGCCCCCGCGCCCAGGCGAATTATCAATGCCAGTCGCTATAGTGTGAAACCGATGACGGCGGAAGAAGCGGCGATGACCCTTTCATCAAAGCCCGACGCTTTCATTGTTTTTCGCGACGCGGACACCAGCCGCGTCGCGGTACTTTATAAACGGCAAGATGGTAACTTTGGCTTAATTGAACCGTGACCGAAGCTCGGCAATTAACTTCAAAAGGAGCAGCGTCGGACGATGCTGCTCCTTTTGTATTTTTGTAAACGCCTCACGCAAATAGTTTTCCGTTATGGCTGGCAAACGCATTCAACCAAACGCGCCGGATATCGTGATCATTACGGGTCTCAGTGGCTCAGGAATGAGTTCGGCGATCAATGCCTTCGAGGATCTGGGATATTTTTGTGTCGACAATATGCCGTTGACCCTGCTGCCGACGTTTGCGCGTTTGGTGCGCGCAGGCGATGAAGAAAGGGGCCGTATTGAACGCGCCGCCCTGGTGATTAGTTTTCGCGAAGGTAAGTTTCTGTCGGATTTTGGGAAGCGTTTGCAGGAACTGAGAAAGCGCGGCCTGAACGTCTCAGTTATCTTTTTCGAAGCATCGAGCGATATTCTTGCCCGCCGTTTTAGTGAAACGCGCCGGCCACATCCGGCCGAACGCGGCAAAGGCCTGCCCGACGCCATCCGCATAGAGCGCGAGGCCATGAAGCGTGTCAGGGCCCTGGCCGATGAAGTTGTCGACACATCAGATCATACCGTTCATTCTTTGCGACGGCGTCTGCTTGATCGCTTCAGTGGCGGCGGTAAGGACTTCACTCTGCGCGTCCAGGTGTTAAGCTTTGGTCATCGATTCGGCACGCCCCGAGATATTGAATTGTTGTTCGACGTCCGGCACCTGCCCAACCCATTTTTTGTCGATGGGCTGAAAGCCTTGACCGGCGCCGATCGCCGCGTGGTGAAGTACTTAAAGGATCAGCCTGAAGTCGAGGAGACCTTGCGTCGCTTTACTGATTTGCTCAACTATCTGTTGCCACAATATCAGCGGGAAGGAAAATCGTATCTCACCGTGGGAATTGGCTGCACCGGAGGCCGGCATCGATCGGTGATGATTGCAAACGAAGTGACCAAGCGTCTTCGACGGGCCGGATATGATGCTCATGCCGTTCATCGTGACATGAGAAAAGGCGCACTGGAACAAACCAGCCGGCCGGGTCGATCGCCGGTTCGCAAAAAATGAAAGTGATTGAAGCGCAAAAGTCGAAAGCTGACACGCGCCACGCGATCGGCGGAGTGATCGTAACCCACGGCCACCTGGCCAGTGAATTTATTGCGGCCGCCGAAATGATTGTCGGCCCCATGCCGCACGTCACGCCCGCCTCGATTGACTGGCATGATGATATTGACGTCGCCCATGCAGAGCTGGAGCGGGCGATTGCCCGGGTCTCTCAGGGTCAGGGCGTGCTGCTGTTGACAGACATGTTCGGCGGCGCGCCCACCGATATCGCTTCAATGTTCCTTGATAACGAACAGATTGAAGTCGTGACCGGGGTCAACCTGCCCATGATCCTGAAACTCGCCGATCAATCCGACCATGACTCGTTAAGTGAAGTTGCCCGGCGTGTCCGAGACGCCGGCAAAGAGGGCATTCACCTGGCTGGCGAACTTCTGACACCACCCCCGAAGCCGGCTTAGCCTTCCCCACACAAACCTTTTTTGGTGCTTCACCTCACAATCCCGCAAAAACCTTCAATTATTTTCTGAAATTGGCGTCCTTTGGTTGTTTATGAAACACGGGAGGCCTGATGTCTACTCGGGCGAAAAAGGTGACCGACTCGCAAGCCGTTGCCCGGCAAGCGAACCACTGCCCAACAGAACTGAGTGCAATGAAACTACGGATATTCCACATAGCCGTGCTCTTGATCGTTCCCACGATCCTGACGGCACAAACTCCAACCAGAGACCGAAGAGCCACACCGGCTGAACAGCCTGCGCAAACCGAGTCTAACTCCACGCGGGATCGAGTTATTGGCCCAAAGGTCTCCAACCATTCCACCGTCCAGAATGCGCGAGCTGATGGGAAGACCGACGCCGTGGCCCCGGCACAAAATCAGAGTCAACCCGCCTGGGGGAACACTGCGTTCATCATTCGCCCGTCGTCCGTCGAACGCAGCGCGCCAGCAAAAGCCCCGGCATTGAATCAAACTGCTGAAGCAGTCGCGCAGTCCCAGCCACTTAAGAAACTGGTCCAGCCAACCTCTTTAGTCAGTGCGCCGGTTAAGACCGATAATATGAATTCAGGCGTCGTATCGGCAGCTCGTCCTTTAGTTGCGACCGCGACGTATAACGTCGGAATCGGGGATGTTCTGGATGTGCGGCTGTCCAATGCCTCAACGCGCGAATCGACTCTGTTCACGGTTCTGAAGAACGGGACGCTCGAATATCCCTTATTGAACGGACCCGTCTCAGTAGTTGGATTGAGCACAGACGAAATTGGCCGAATGCTCAGTAGTGAAATCAAAGTTATCAAAGCCCCACGCGTCACCGTTACGGTGCGCGACTATGCGAGTCATGCGGTGGTCGTCGGCGGATTGGTCGATAGTCCGGGACGAAAGGTTCTGAGAAGAGAAGCGATGCCATTGTTCGCGGTGCTGGCCGAAGCCCTGGTCCGTCCCGAAGCGACGACGGCCACCATTCTCCGGAACGGACAAGAGGGCGACGCTCTGTCATTGAAGGACGATCGGGCGACGGCTATGCTGGTGATGCCTGGCGACGTTATCAAACTCAGCGGCGGGCCAATAGCTGCAAAGAAGTTCTTCTACGTTGGTGGTGAAGTTAGTGCCCCGGGAGAAAAAACATTTCGCGAAGGGATGACCCTTACTCAGGCGCTGTTATCCGCCGGGGGCGCGTCTCAATCTGGAAAAACGATTAAGGTCGCCCGGCGGAATGCCAGAGGTTTCCTCTCGACCACCGAATACAATCTGCGTTCGATCGAGGATGGCAAGACGCCTGATCCTATGTTGGAAGCCGGGGACCGGATCGAGGTCACTCGCGGCAGTTGATCAGTCGTGTTATTGGGTCGATTGAGAAGGGGCAGGTGACTGTCCCTTTTTTTTTGCCAAAGATTTCGGTTGACAGACCAACCTCACCTAGTAAACTTCACGAACCATCCAGCATGAACAGTAAAGCTCGCGCCAGACTGGTCCACCTACTGATTTCGAAATCAATTATGGAAGCGCTTGTGATCGGCGGTGTCGCGGTGGCTTTTTTCTTTGCAACTACGAATCCGTATTTCCGGGGCGTCCTTGACGCTGCCGACAAGACTTCAGTTACGGGTTGGGCAGTGGATGAATCTCGGCCATACACCCGCGTCGAGGTACAGCTGTTCATTGATGATCGCTTTGCGGCGACCGCGGCGGCGGATCAGTTTCGCCCCGACGTCCACCAGGCTAAGCGCGCGGAAGACGATTGGCATGGCTTTGTCTTCACCACGCCGAGGCTTGCTGCCGGCAAACATGAGGCGCGGGTTTATGCAGTTCACTCAAACAGTTCAGGCGCCAGGAAAACCTTGCAATTGGTAGGGAAGCCGTACCGGTTTAGCGTTGAATGACGCGTGCAGATGGAGAACGTGAGTCTTGAATCCGACCGAAGCAACCAGATTGAAAGAGTCAGAGCCTGCGGCCACCATTACGGATCGCTCGCTGGCCGCCTGGGAAATCGTTTCAGTTGTTTCCTCGGTGCTGATTGCTGAATGGATTCTTTCGGCGTCGGCAGGTCGCAGCAAATTGGTCGTCGCCATCCCGGTGACGCTCGCGTTTGTTCTCATAATCTGTTCGCATGTTCTGCGAGGAGAAACGGCGCGCGAATTGGGACTGCGCCTGGATAATTTTCTTCCTGCGTTGCGATTGTTACTGCTGCCGATGATTGTTATTTCCGGCATTGCTCTTCTGATTGGATTCTTATCAGGCGCGCGGCTTGATTTCTTTCGGTGGCATGCCGAACGGCTGATTGTTTTTCAGCTGGCGCTCGGATTCGGGTGGGGTTTTCTGCAGCAGTATGTGCTTCAAAGTTTCATGAATCGACGCGCGCAGAGTGTCTGGGGCCAGGGAGCAGTAAGCGTTTTGGTAACCGCCTTGATTTTCGCAGTCCTTCACTTTCCCAACCCCTGGCTAATGGTGATCACGTTCGTGGGCGGCGTGGTCTGGGCGTTTGTCTACCAACGGCAACCGAATTTGTTTGCTCTGGCGTTCTCTCACGGGGTAATGACGTGGGTCCTGGTTTCGGCCCTGCCGCCTGCGCTCCTCAATCACCTGCGGATTGGTTTGAAGTACTTTGGCTGAGCGATTCACGTCCTTAAGTGCTCTTGAAAAGGGCAAAAACATTGCTTAAATCTGGTTTTGCCTTCGGATGCGGCGTTTGAACAACCGTGTTATAATCGCCGGGCCTTGCATGAGAGCAAGTCGGGCGATCGCTGCTTCGCTTCTCGGATCTCAGATCTCAGATCTGAAATTTGAGTAGATTTCGAGGGAGAGGAAAGTCCGAACACCAAAGGGCAGCGAGCCCGCTAACGGCGGGGCGTCAAGGCGAAATCCAGATTTAAGATCTCAATTTGAGATCTGAGATTGAAGAGGCGCCGGGACGACGACAAGTGCAACAGAGAATAGACCAGCCAGGGTTTTTATTTGAGATTTCTTCTGAGATCTCAAATTGAAACCAGGTGATGGGTGAAACGGTGCGGCCCGCAAGGGCTACTGAGATCTCAGATCTGAGATTTGAGATCTCAGAAGTAAGAGCGCACCGGCGCGTGTGGCGACATGCGCGGCCAGGCAAACTCCTCGCGGTGCAAGACCAAATAGGAAGGCGTTAACAGGGCTGCTCGCCCGAAGCCTTCGGGTAGGTCGCTTGATCCGTTCGGCAACGAACGGGCTAGAGGAATGATCGCTACTTCGATTTCAGTCTTTGAGATCTCAGATCTCAAGTTTTGAAATCTCAGAAACTGAAATCGGAGCACAGAATTCGGCTTACAGACTTGCTCTCAACAATGCAGGGTTCCCACGGACGTGCTTTATCCGGTAGTGCCGACGAAAGACTTCGCACTGCTGATTTCTTGAATAACCTGTCACAAGGAGATCCCGAAACGATATGGCCAATCGAAAGGGAGTATTCATCGGCGCGTACGTTCCCAACGAATTGAAGGAGTCCCTCCGTCGTCGCGCAGCCGCCGAGCATCGTACTCTATCTCAGGAAATTACCCGGATCCTGACCGAAGCAATTCACGGCCGGAATTTGCCGGCAGGAAGTATTGATCGACGCACGCCTAATTCACCCACCCGTCGCCGGGCCAGCGATCCTTTTCCGCGCAGACGTCGCGACGATTTGCCTTACGCGCCTGCTGAAGGTAAGCGCGGTGACGATCAATCCTAATCGGTATCCAGCGCTCTCAGGGCAAAGGGCATCTTGAAATATCTTGTAGTTATTGCGCTCGTTGCCTTGCTGTTCTTCCTGCTTTACCGGAAGGTGCGCCCCTACATCAAGAACCTTCGGCAAATCCTTGAAATTATTCGTCAGTTTCAAGCGGGTGGCTCGACGGTTGACAGTCAGCCCGGACCGGAAAAGCTCATCCAATGCGAGACGTGCGGTATTTGGATTCCCGCTTCACGGGCATTGCCCTCGAGATCAGAGAAGGTATTTTGTTCGATTAAATGCCGCGAGGGCAGGAAGTAGAAGTCTCAGGCCGTGCGGCCACCCACATCGCCTACCGCTCCGGAATACTTACGCGCTCCCCAAAAGAAAAAGAAAGCGGAAACCAGCAGACCGGCCGGGACCACGAGTAGGGCTGCGGTTAAGTGCTCGCGCACCGGATCTATTCCCAGCAGGCGGGCAAATGTTCCGATCAAGGTCGCATTTCCTTCGGCGATTGAATCTGACAACTTACCGACTCCAAATCGCGAGATGAGGTCGCCGCCCGCATGAATCACGACGATGTTGAGGGCCACTGCAGAGGCGCGAATGGCTGGCGGAACGCTATTGACCAGAATCGCGTGAAACGGCGCGTTGTTGACGAACAGCAGCACCACGGTCACAAAGATTGCCGGCAAAAAAAACAGCGGTCGATGAGTAATCAAGGCGATGACTACCGGAACTACGCCGAGCAGACTGCTAACGGCGCAGACTAAGAAGTATCCATCGCGCCGCCTTGCTGCTATCCGATCGGCGATCCAACCGCCGCCAAACGTCCCGGCAGCTCCGGCCAGCAAGGTGACTACTCCCAGCACTACGGCCGCAGCGGTCTCGCTCATTTTCTTGTCCCTGGCCAGCATCAGGGTCGCCCACGTCGCAAACGCGCCCAGCACAAAGGTCAGGGCACTGTAACCTACCGTTGACAGCAGCCAGTCACGTGTCGCGAGAATTCTTTTCGTGGTTTGCCACCAGGACGCCGTGTTCTTGCTTTGGTTAACTTCGTCGTGGGTGGGCTCCTCAGGAGGAAGGTCGTGCGCGCCTCGCTTGGGCTCTCGCAGTTGCCAAACGAAAATCGCGACGATCAATCCGGGAGCGCCGACCAACATGAAAGCTATCCGCCAGCCGAAGTAGTGCGCCAGGACTGCGCCGAGCACGTAACCGAGTGCAAAACCCATCGGTATGGCCGCCTGAAAAACTCCCAACACCGTCGCGCGCTTTTTCTTTGGAAAGTAATCGGCGATCAAGGTTGGCGTAATGGTTGAATATGAAGACTCTCCAACGCCAACCAGGGTGCGAACGGCACAAAGACCCAACGCCACCGAGGAAATGGCCAGCACCCCGAAGAAAGGCAATTTGAGGTTGAGACCGGGCGGCAGGATAGGCCAGCGGTCCACCCAGGCTGCCAGACCGGTGGCGATGCTCCAAATCACTGCGGCGACGGCCATCAGGCGGGCACGCGAGTAACGATCGCCGAGCCACCCAAAGACCGGCGCCAGCACGGTGAAGGAAAGCAGCAGAGCTGCCTCCATCGCTCCAATCTCGGTATCAGTCAGGCCGAGGTCCCTCTGAATTGCCGGCGCCACCGCCGGAAGCACCTGGCGATCGATGTAATTGAGGAAATTAAGCAGGGTCAGAACGGAAAGGGCGTAGTACGAGTATCGCGGCACCGCTGACGAGGATTGCGGAACTATTGACTTAGGCGGCGACGGAACCGGATCAGACTGACTGTCCATCGACACTTCCTTTCGTCAGGGCGTCGACTATTGCCGGCGTGATGTCGGTAAGACTGCGTATGCCGGCAGCAATCGATTCCCGATGCCGGCCCCACACTATCGTTGGTACCGGATTGAGCGTGTGGTTGCGCGCCGAGAGATCCTCAAGGTTGCCGTGGTCGCTGGTCATGATGACGGTTGTGTGGTCCAAATCAAGTTTGGCCAGTAGCGAACGAATCAGTTTCGCGAGCATCGAAATCATCTTTTGCGCCCCTTCGTAATCCTGCGCGTGGCCAATTTTGTCGGTAATGAAGTATTCATAGAGCGTGAACCGGTGACTCGCGACCACCCCGGCCAGGACAGCGGCCGCCTCTTCGGGACTTCGCAGGCTGACAGTCTCGCCCCGTTCACGCAAAAGGGTATTAGTGAAATCGTGAAAGACGGCCCGCCCGGCTTTGAGATCTTCAACCACGTTGAAGCGTAACCCGGCGGCTTCAACGGCCGCCGTCGTTGCTGAAATCCATCGCGGCCGGCGGTCGAAGAATTGCTGGGTGTAAGTGTTGGCGAAAGTGATTGAATCGACTCCACGCTTTTTTAATTGCAGAAAGATCGAATGCTCGCGAATGATATTTAGTAACGATTGATTCGGAAAGCCCTGTTTATGAGCGCCAATCGCGGCAGCTGCGTTAACACCGGTCAGGATTGTCGTCTGGCCGGATGCGCTCTGCGGTCGGCCGGGAACGCCCAGGCACGCATCAGTTGGAGTCACTATCCCTGCAAACGGTATCTCTGCCGGTTCGTCCTGAAAGACAGCGAGGGGCGCTGCATCAGTCAATCCGTCGAATGGATTGTGCGGGCCGCGCGTACCTATCCCGAGGCCGTCGATGAAGAAAAGGAGCAGCGAGGAATGACTATTTCCCATCTTCCTTCTGACGTATCAAACCCCGCGCGCGATACTCATTCAACTTGTTGTGCAGTGTCTTGAGACTGATGTTCAGCAGTTGAGCGGCCCGCGTCTTGTTGTTCGCGGTCTTGTCGAGGGTGCGCAGAATCATCGCTCGCTCGATGTCCTTGAGCGGCGTGCCCACCGGAAAAGTCACGGTATCCTCCGAGCGAAGTTTCTGTCTCTGATCAAACGGATACGGCGCGAAATGGTGACGCTCGATCTGTTCGCCCGAGCAAATCACGACCGCGCGTTCAATCACGTTTCGCAATTCGCGCACATTGCCGGGCCATGAATGAAAGCGCAACGCATCCAGCGCCGCGGGGCTGATGAACCGCGCCGGCCGGTTGTGCTTGGCCGCGAGACGTGTGACGAGGTGTTGAGTAAGCAGCGGCAAGTCTTCGAGCCGCTCGGCCAGCGGCGGCAACTGAATTGTGATTACATTGAGACGATAGAGCAGATCCTCTCGCAGCGTGCCGTCCCGCACGGCTCCGTGTGGCTCTTTGTTGGTGGCCGCGAGAATCCGAACGTCCACGGAAAGATCTTTCCGGCTGCCCAATCGATGAACCACTCGCTCCTCGATCACGCGCAGCAGTTTTGCCTGGAGCATGGCCGGCATTTCACCAATTTCATCAAGCAAAAGCGTGCCCGTGTTCGCTAATTCGAAACAGCCGTGACGGCGCGAAACTGCTCCCGTAAATGCGCCCTTCTCATGCCCAAACAACTCCGATTCCATGAGCGTGTCGGGAATGGCCGAGCAGTTGATGGCCAGGAATGGCGCGTTTCGTCGCGGACTCAAATTGTGAATGCTGCGCGCGACGAGTTCTTTGCCGGTACCGGATTCACCTGTAATCAGAACTGAGGCTGAGGAAGAAGCCACCTGCTCGATCAGCAAATACACCCGCTGCATTGCTTCAGAGTTACCGACCAGTTCACCGAACGCACCGCGATCGCGCAGTTGCCGGCGGAGAATTTCGTTCTCCACCCGCGTCTCAGCCAGTTCGGCGGCGCGCTCGAGGACGGGGAGAAATTTCTCAGGATCGATTGGTTTTTCGAAGTAGTGATAGGCGCCTTCTTCCTGTACGGCGCGCAGTGCCGTTTCAACTGAACCGTTGCGGGCGGTCGCTGTCAGGATGATCGGAGTGTGTGGCTGCTGAATGCGCAGCTCGCGCAACAAGACAAACGGGTCAAAGTTGTCATCCGAAGGATCCGTGACTATTGCGGTTGGCGCAAAAGAGTAGGCCAGGGCGATCGCCGACTGGTCCGAGGTTGCGGCCCGCACATCGTATCCAAAACCCTCCAATTGCCGGCGCAAAGACTCGGAGTGTTCACGATCATTATCGATGATTAGAACGCGGCCCTTCATCGAGTTGAGTGTAGCACATCGAAATGCAGGTGCACTGCGTTTGTGGTGAGACTATGTCGATGCTTTTAGGAGCTTTGCTATCGCTCCGGCAGACCGCGTTTCCGGCGTCACTTCGCTCGCCGACAAACCGTACTCATGCGCGACTTGCGCGGATTCCGAGTCGCCGCAAATGACCGTCACGCCGGACAGAACTCCTGGCAAATTGTCCGTATCAATCAGCCGGGCAAACTGGTCCAGAGCCGAGACGTTCGCGAAGACTACACCGTCAATACCGCCACCCACCAGCAAAGCCAGCAGTTGTGCCAGATGTTGATTTGCGTAAGTCGTTTGATAGGCCGCGACGTTATCGACGCGGGCCCCAGCTTCGGTCAGCTGCTGTTCAAACAATTCGGTTTGAAGACCTGCGGAAGGTAACAGGAAGGTCAGCCCGCTGAGAACACCCGCATAACGCTCGATTGCTGCGAAGATATTTTTGGAAGGGAATCGATCGATCGCCACATCGACATGGATTTGTGAGCGAACAAGTATTTCACCGGTCGATTCGCCGATCGCGATCGTCTTAAGATCGTCCAACTCGTCTGGCTCGTGCTTGCGTTGAAAGCGCGTCAGAAAAGAATCGGCAGCTCTCTCGTTCTTTAACACCAGCCAGTCATAACCAAACAGATTGTCGATCGCCTCATCGAGTCCAAAACAATTCTCCGGTGCGTCAACTTTGAGTTCAGGCCAGGTAAACACGCGCAGGCCAAGGCGTTCGAGCTCCTTTGCTGGTAATGAGCCGACGTCTGCGGGTGGAACGAGGATGCTGGTCATGAATGGTACGCACGACTCCGGCGTGCTGATCCAAAGAAGCACGCTTGGAATCGTGCGTGCCCCTTTAAGCACGCCAGAGGCGTGCGTACCGCTTATTCTCCGGCAACCGTCCGTGGATCCAAAGCTCGTACTCGCTGGTCGCGACGCCAGAGGAACTCGACGAAGGCCATGCCGACTGCGGCGAATGCAGGCACCCAGAGCAGTTCAGGGAAGGCCACGGCCAGGCTTAGAAATGCGCGACTAAAGGGAACAGCAATCAGACCCAGGAATACGCCGCTGACTCCGACAATCAGCATTACCTTCCAGGCGCGGATCGGGCGGGCCAGGCAGAATAACACCCACACTCCAACGATCATGACTACGCTCGCAGCCACGGTGCTTGCCAATTGAGGCGAGCCACCCCGGGACGAGATGGTCAGAGAACTGCTGAAAATCAGGATCGCGATCACGATGCCCGTCGGCACGGCAAAGCTCAGAACGCGTCGTAGGAATCCGGGAATGTATCGCTGATTGTTGGGCGCAAGCGAAAGGAAGAAAGCAGGAATGCCAATCGTTAGCGCCGAAAGCACACTCAGGTGCCGGGGCAGGAATGGGTAGGGCAGAGCAGCCACGGTAACCGCCAGCGCCAGGAAAAGTGAGTATACATTCTTGATGACGAACAGGTTGGCAACGCGTTCGATATTCGCTATGACGCGTCGGCCCTCGGCCAGCACGTGCGGCATTTCTGAGAATTTATTGTCGAGTAAAACCAGCTCGGCGATCGCTTTTGTCGCCGGGGCTCCGCTGCCCATTGCTATGCCGATGTCGGCATCTTTCAGGGCCAGGGCGTCATTAACTCCATCGCCCGTCATCGCGACTACATGACCCCTTGCCTGGAGAGCCTTGACCATCGCCCGTTTCTGGTCGGGGCTGACGCGTCCGAAGACGTTTTCCCTGGTCAGAAGGGCGCCCAGTTCCGTGATGTCCTCGGGTAGCGTGCGGGCGTCAACCGGTTCGTTTACTTTAAGTCCAACCGCCGTGGCTATTGCGCCGACTGTCGTTGGGCTGTCGCCCGAGATCACTTTAAGAGCGACGCCTTGCTTTGCAAAGTACGCCAGTGTCTCGCGCGCGTCGGGACGGATCTTTTCAACCAGCACGACTAGCGCCACTGGTCGCCGATCGCTCGGTAATCCCTCTGTGCTCGGCGCCGAAAGACTCTCGAGCAAAACCAGAACACGCTTCCCGGTGGCTGCAATGAATTTGATTTTCTCGCTCAGATCCTTTTGATCAACCGGCAAGACCATCTCCGGCGCACCCATGATCCAGTATTCATTGTCAGTGAGTTTTAGCGCGCTCCACTTACGCGCGGATGAAAACGGAACCGCGTAGGTGGCCTTAAGTGCGGGTGGTCCGGGGAACGCTTCGTGTAGTGCTTGTAGGGTCGGTGAGTTCGGCTCGGTCGCGAACGCGGCCAGAATCTGCTCAATCCGCGATTTGAGATCCGGTTCAAGCGTTATCAGTTCATCGAGAATTATTTTCCCCTCAGTGAGCGTTCCGGTTTTGTCGAGACAAATAATGTCTACGCGAGCCAAACCCTCAACTGCGGGCAGTTGTTGTACCAGTACCTTATGGCGAACGAGCGTCAATGTTGCCAGCATGAAGGCCAGCGAAGTTAACAGGACCAACCCTTCCGGAACCATTCCCACGATGGCGGCTATGGAGCGGACCATCGCCTCCTGCCAGGTATTACCACTGCGCACAATCTGTCCCCAAATCAGCAGAGGCGCCACTAGCAAAATTATCAAACTGATGTAGGTGAGCAGTTTGTTTGTGCCGTAGATCAGTTCCGACCGGGCTATTCTGAATTGCTTCACCTGAGCCGTGATTGAGTGGGCATAGGCATTCACTCCAACCGCCACGGCTCGAACATAACCCTCGCCGGCCACCACGATTGAGCCTGAAAGGACCTTGTCGCCGGCGTTCTTAACAATCGATTCGGCTTCGCCCGTCAGCAACGATTCGTCAACCTCCAGGCCCTGGCTGCTCAGCACCAGGCCATCTGCCGGTACCTGGTCTCCGATGTGGAGCTTGATGACGTCGTCGAGTACTACTTCTTTGAGCGGAATTGTTTTCAATTCGCTGTCGCGCAGCACGAGCGCGACCGGAGCATGCAGAATGGCCAGCCGGTCAAGGGTGCGTTTGGCGCGAACCTCCTGGAAGATGCCAATGGCGCTGTTGATGACGATGACCAGAGCGAACAAACCATCTACCGGCGAGCCGACAACCAGAACAACTACGAACAGGGCAAGCAGCAGCGCGTTGAACCGCGTGAGGATGTTTGCTCGCAGAATGTCCTGCAGCGAGCGACTTGTCTGTTCGTGTGCGTCGTTGGTCTGGCCGGCTCTTTCACGAGCCTGCACTTCGTCGGTGGTGAGGCCTTTGAAGGTGATCGTGTCCATAAACCTCTGCCGGGCGTTCGCGTAACTTTACAGGATTCGTTGGGGAGACACTACTGAGCTTCAAGGTCAGTACCGGGAGCGGTAGCGACCGGGTCAAGCCGATGGTGACAAACAAGATTGATGGCAAATTTACCCGGTCGCTACCGCTCCCGGTACTGACATCATCCTCAAGTTAGGAGCATTACTCTAAGGTTGGCGTAGTCCGCGACCAGGTTTAGAATGATCTCACTCTTCCCAATGACAACGAATGGTTTCATTCGTGCATCTGACAACCGTCAACTCGCAAGAAGGCTAACCATGAAATTCCTGACCCCTGTCCTGCTGATCTTTAGTCTGGTTTTATCCGCTTCTGTCGCCGGGGCGCAAAGCTCTCAGGATCCAAAGCCTGTCAACCGCCCGTCAACTGAGCAGGATGTCGATACCCTGAAGATCGACACCAACCTGGTTACGGTTCCGGTGATTGCCAGCTCACGCACCGGCAGCTACATCGCCGATCTAAAGAAGGAAGAATTCAAGCTGACGGAAGACGGAGTCGCGCAGGAGATTGCTTTCCTCGCTTCAGTAGACGCCCCTTTTTACGTCGTGCTGATGCTGGATACGAGCAATAGCACCAAAGAAAAGCTGCCACTGATTCAGCGCGCCGCCATAGCCTTTCTTGATCAGATCGGGCCCAATGACAAAGTAAAAGTTATTTCTTTCGACGGCGAGTTGCACAATTGGAACGATTTCACGAGCGATAAGACAATCCTGCGCAGCGTGATCTCAAAGACCCGCATGGGCGACAACACGAGGGTCTATGACGCAGTGCAGTTGGCGCTCGATTCCTTGCGGCCAATTCAACAGCGCAAAGCGATTGTTATCTTCACCGACGGCATGGACTGGCATAGCGAGCAGTCCAGCTTTGAAAGTACTATGCGGAATCTCGACGAGTCCGGCGTGATTGTTTATCCCATACGCTTTGACACGCGAGTTGAAACTGAACGGCTCGCGCGCCAGCAGGATGCGGCCACGAACGGAGTCGGGTTGCCCACGCGCAGCGTTATCCCCGGGCGTACAGGCGGGAGCGGAACTCCAACGACCTTCCCGGGGGATGAAGGTTCTCCAGCTCCGCCTATGCCACGAACCCCTCTTCCTGTCGATCCGATTGGAATAATTTTTGGGCGACGCGCCCCGGCTCCGCCGACGAGTTCACCGACTGGTCCATTTCCCGACAGCCGTCCGCAACCGGATCGGACGAATCGCGATCCAAACCGCGACCCCAATCCGGGTACCATCAACAATCCGCCTAAACAGAATGACACCATCTCAGCGCAGATGGACATGCTTTACCTCACGGCGGACAGCTACCTGGGTCAACTTGCCGATCGATCGGGTGGCCAACTCTACAAAGCCGACACTCTTGCCTCGTTGCCGCAGGCATTCGCGGCCATTGCGGCCGAACTGCGCACGCAATACCTGCTTGGGTACTATCCGGCAAACAATAACGGCAACAGCGCGTATCGAAAGATCCAGGTAAAGACCTCGCGAAAGGACATAGCCATTCGCGCCCGCCCCGGTTATCGCCCAAAGAATGCCGGACGGTGAATTCTGTTAGCGCCCCAATTTGAAATGACTTTTCCGTAGCCCAGGGCGTTTACGCCTTGGGACAAGGAGCGGTTGCTTTCAAAGCCCCATTAGATCGGGCGCTTTGACTGTCTCTTCTGTTTCTCACCCAGGCGTAAATGCTTAACTTGAGCGGTAATCGAGTGGGCATAAGCATTGACGCCAACCGCCCCGGTTCGAACATAACCTTCGCCGGCCACTACAATCGAACCTGAGAGAACTTTCTCGTTGACGTTCTTAACGATTGATTCGGCTTCGCCCGTTAACAACGATTCGTCCACCTCCAACCCTTCGCTGCTTAGCACTACGGCATCGGCCGGTACCTGGTCGCCGATACGGAGCTTGATTACGTCCGGCAGACACGCAGTGAGCAAAAAGGTTGACGTTGTTTGCGACCAGGTTTAGGATGACCTCACTCTTACCAACGACCAGTGAACGGTTTCATTGGCGCATCTGACAAACGTCAACCCGCAAAGAGGCGAATCATGAAATTCCTGACGCCCGTTCTGCTCATAATTGGTCTAGTCGCTACTGCTGTTACCAGAGCGCAAGAGCCAAAGCCAGCCAGCAAGACTTCGTCTGAGCAGGATGTCGACACGCTGAAGATCGACACCAACCTGGTTACGGTCCCGGTGATTGCCAGCTCACGCACCGGCATTTACATCGCTGACTTGAAGAAGGAAGAATTCAAACTGACGGAAGACGGAGTCGTGCAGGAGATTGCTTTTCTCGCTTCAGTAGATGCGCCTTTTTACGTCGTGTTGATGTTGGATACGAGCCTTAGCACCAAAGAAAAGCTCCCGCTGATTCAGCACGCAGCCATAGCTTTTCTCGAACAAATTGGGCCGAACGACAAAGTAAAGGTTATTTCTTTCGACGGCGATCTGTACAATTGGAACGACTTCACGAGCGACAAGACAATCCTTCGCAGTGCAATCTCGAAAACCCGTTGGGGCTACAGCACGAGGGTGTACGACGCAGTGCAGCTGGCGCTCGATTCCCTGCGGCCAATCCAACAGCGCAAGGCGATCGTGCTTTTAAGCGACGGCGGGGATGCGTACAGTAAGCAGTCCAGTTTTGCGAGTACTGTGCGGGATCTCGATGAGTCGGGCGTGATTGTCTATCCAATTCGCTTTGATACGCGGGTTGAAACTGAGAGACTGAACCAGCAGCAGGATCCGGCCACCACGAACGGAGTCAGGATGCCCGGTCTTGATCCGGCGCGTAAGAGCACCAATCCGTCGGCGCAGAATAACACCATCTCGGCGAGGTTAGACAATCTTTACGCCCTCGCGGACAGTTACCTGAAAGAACTTGCCACTCGATCGGGCGGCCAACTCTATCGAGCCGACACCGCTGCTTCATTACCGCAAGCCTTCGCCGCGATAGCAGCGGAGCTCCGCACGCAATACCTGCTTGGGTATTATCCGACCAACAAGGACGACAACGCGGCGTATCGAAAGATTCAGGTCAAGACCTCGCGAAAAGACATAGCCATTCGCGCTCGCCGCGGGTATCGCCCGAAGAGTGCGGGGCGCTGAATCACTTGTGAATAACAATTTCTAAAGTCCACTCTATTAACTCAACCCACGACTTGTCGCCCCTTGTTCGCCCGTGATAGTTTCTCAAAGCAATCCGAAATACGACCAGGAAATTGACGATGCCCAACCGAGAGGAAGCCTGGGATTTGTTGTGCGAATACACCAAAGGCGACAGCCTGCGTAAACACGCATTGGCGGTGGAGACGGCTATGCGAGCGTGTGCGAAACGTTACGGGGACGCCGATGCCGACGTAGATGAATGGGGCCTGGTTGGTCTGTTGCACGATTTTGATTACGAGATGTTTCCCTCGGCGGACCAGCATCCGTTCACGGGCTCGAACATCCTCTGTGGTCGAGGCTATCCCGATCGAATCATCAGGGCCATTCTGGGGCACGCGACTTACACAAATGTGCCGCGCGACACCGACATGGCGAAAGCGCTGTTTGCGACCGACGAGTTATGCGGCTTTCTGGTCGCGTGCGCACTGGTGCGCCCGTCGCGGAGTCTCGATGACATGGAAGTGAAATCGGTCAGGAAAAAATTGAAGGACAAACATTTTGCCCGGTCCGTGAATCGTGAAGATATTCATCAAGGCGTTCAGGAATTAGGCGTCGATCTCGACGAGCACATTCAATTTGTGATTGATTCGTTAAAGCCGGTGCAGAAAGAGATTGGGCTGGGTCCGAAGGAAGAGCCGGCGGCGATTAATGCATAGTCATCGAGCATGACGTACTTCATAAGTTGTGGGAATGTAGAGCCTCGAGACGAACAGCCCTGAAGACACCAGATACGTAGCAGCGGCGAGCAGCAAGGTGAGTATGGTCGCGATTACCGCCTGTGATTTGCGCCGGTGCGCGGTGTGACGATAAATAAACAGGGCGCCAAAAACACTTGTGCCGAGTGGGATGACGAGGCTGCCCAGCAGGATCCAATCATTACGGGCCATCGCGCGGGCGGAGCCAAAGACAGCGATGGTAGCCGCCGACCAAAGAGCTACACCAAACAGCGCACCGATGACTGATACTAAACCGAGCAGTTTCCAGCGCATGAAATCGTAACGTTGTCGAACTCAAGTTTTGTTGGAAGTTCACCAAGAATACCACACGCAAATCACCACCGAACAGAATGCTTACGCGAAGCGCGCTGATTTACCTCTCACGCCAGGAAGGGCTCAAGGAATTCGCTGCCAGGTTCAGCCTCTTCAGGAAGCTCACCACTCGCTTCATCGCCGGCGAGACAATCGACGAAGCCATTGCCGCCATTCGTGAGATTAATGCCCACGGGTGCACTGCCTCGTTCGATCACCTGAATGAAGGGGTGACCAACGCTCGGGCGACTGAGGCTGAAGTAGCTGAATACCTGAATGTGCTGGCGCGCATCGATGACACCGGCATCAAGTCAAACGTGTCAATTAAGTTGACCCAATTCGGATTGGAAATCGATCCGGAGCTGGCGTACCGGAACGCTCGCCGAATTGTCGAAGATGCCAAACGGCGCGGCAATTTTGTGCGGGTCGATATGGAAGGATCGAACGTGACCCAGGCTACGCTCGATATCTTTAACCGGTTGCGATCAGAATTCGAACTGAACGACGTCGGAATTGTGGTGCAGTCTTACTTGTATCGGACAAAGGAAGATGTCGCTTCCTTGCTCAGGATTCCGGCACGCATACGTCTGTGCAAAGGTGCTTACAACGAGCCGGCGGAAGTCGCGTACCCTGAGAAAAAGGATACCGATGATAATTATGTCCGGGTGATGAAGATGCTGCTTTCCAGCGGCGTCTATCATGGAATTGCGACCCACGACCCTAAAATGATCGATGCGACGATCGACTTTGCGCAGCGCGAAGGCATCGGCAAGGACGCCTTTGAGTTTCAGATGCTCTACGGGATTCGTCGTGATTTGCAGGAAAAGTTGGCCCGCGATGGCTATGGAATGCGAGTCTATGTCCCTTATGGAAAACACTGGTATCCTTACTTCATGCGGCGGCTGGCTGAGCGGCCGGCAAATATCTGGTTCGTGTTGAAGAACCTTTGGAAGTGAAGGAAGGTGGCACAGACTTTAGTCTGTGAGCCAATCCTCGAATCACAGACTGAAGTCTGTGTCACGATATGGAAAACTACCTTTGGATTTTCTGGGCGATTCTCGGCGTCGTGCTGGTGATCGCTGAAGTCTTTACCACCGGCTTTGTGCTGCTATGGTTTGGCATCGGCGCACTGGCGGCTGGGCTGGCCGGCTTGCTCGGTGTGCATAGCATTATTCTTCAATTCCTGATTTTCGCCGTCGTCTCAATCGGTCTAACCGTGGCTTCGCGTACGATCTTTGTGAATTATTTTTCGCGAGAGAAGAGTGGCGGAGACTTGAAATCAGGAGTCGATTCGTTGCCCGGAAAAGTCGGCACCGTCGTCTCATCCAGCCGTGGCGCGTTGAACGAAGGCGCGGTCAAAGTCTTTGGGTCAACCTGGACAGCCTACCCGGCGGATGGCGAAGAGCCTTTGGAAGCGGGCGACCGCGTTGAAGTGACCAAGATCCAGGGTGCGTCGATTTATGTAAAGCGAGTGGACGCCTCGCCTGATTGGCGGGGCAAGGAGTTAAAGGGATGACTAAGGGTGGCCAGGCGCAGCTTGATGTCCGACAAGCTTTAGCTTGTCGAAACCTGGCGACAAACTAAGAAGCTTGTCGGACATTTGTTTTCAATTGACGCAATACGCTAAGGATGCTGCGTATCGACTTCCGTCTCGTCCAGGGTCCGGTCTTCTTCCAGTGGTGGTAACTCAACCGTAATTCGGTCGTCATTCGGATCGCGCAATTCTTCACCGGTAAAGCGCGCCAGCACAACCGTGATGTTGTCTTCGCCGCCACGATTGTTGGCTTCAGCAACCAGAGCGGCGCAGGCTGAACCCAGATCTCCCGCTGCGGCGACAATTTCCCGAATCTCTTCGTTCCGTAGTTTACCGGACAGTCCGTCGCTGCATAACAGCACCATGTCGCCCTGGCGAAGTTGAATGCGGGCTGTGGCCGGCGTCAACTCATTCTGGGCGCCTAATGCCTGAAGAATCACGTTCCGAAACATGTGCGTCTCGGCTTCAGCTTCGCTGATTTGGCCAACATCGACGAGCTGCTGCACCAATGATTGATCTTTGGTTGCCAGGCGAATCTGCGTGCCACGCATGACGTAAGCACGACTATCGCCGACCTGAATCAGGTCGAGCTTGTCGTCTTTCACCGCCGCGCCGGTGAGCGTCGCACCCATGCCGCTGCAACGACTGTCTTCCAAACTCTTGTAATGAATGTTCCGATTCGCCTGCAGCGTAGCGTGCTTCAGGCAATCGACGAGCGAGTCCTCCGGATTGCATTCCGGGCCATTCGCGTTATTTCCCGTGAGCACGTCGCGAACTGCTTCGATGGCCATACGGCTGGCCACGTCGCCGGCCAGCGCTCCGCCCATTCCGTCTGAGACGACCAGCACCAGACCTTTCTCGCCAATGTCAAAGCGGCGCAGGTCTTCCGGATTCTCAGGTCCGTCGGATCCAGTCCAGGTGCGTGCAGAGGCCAGGTCGAGCAACAGAAAATTGTCTTCGTTGCCCCGGCGAACCCGGCCTACGTCAGTCTTCGCGTGAAGTTCAACCAGCATGGTTTAGAGAGTAGTAAATTGCGATCGAATGATGATGTCAAGACTTCGCATAGCTTATTAAGGTCTAAATTCAAACCAGGGTTAGGATTTCACCTCTGGTTTCGGCTTCTCGTTCATTCTGAGAGTCGATACTTTAGCGCCTTCGCGTAATTTAAGACAGTAATTCACGGCATCATTTGCCGACTTTATCCAGGGCCTGATCGATGTCGGCGATAATGTCGTCGGTGTCTTCAATCCCCACGGAAATGCGCACCAGGCCATCTGTGATCCCGAGTCGTTCCCGCACTTCGGGAGCCACGGACGCGTGCGTCATGGTGGCTGGATGACAAGCCAAACTCTCGACGCCGCCGAGACTTTCAGCCAAAGTACAAAGTTTCAGTGATTCCAGGACAGTGCGCGCAGCTTCAAGCGAACCGACGTCGAATGAAACCATACTGCCAAAACCTTTCTGCTGCCGGCTGGCCAAATCGTGCTGCTTGTGCGATTTCGAGCCCGGGTAGTAAATCTTCAGGACCTTCGGATGATCCTCGAGAAATGCCGCCACCGCACGACCCGATTTGTCATGTTGCTCCATCCGCAGAGCCAGAGTCTTCGTGCCGCGCATTACCAACCAGGAATCAAAAGGCGAGAGAATCGCGCCCGCGCTGTTCTGGATAAAAGCGATCCAATTCGCGTCGTCTTCGTTATTCAGGACCACCGCGCCGCCGATGCCGTCCGAATGCCCATTTAAGAATTTCGTGGTCGAATGAACGACGATATCAACGCCGAATTCGAGCGGTCTCTGGAGATAAGGCGACATAAAAGTGTTGTCGCACACCACGCGGGCGCCGCCGGCATGCGCCACGTCTGCGACGGCTTTCAAGTCGGTCACGATCATCACCGGATTGGTGGGCGTCTCGACAAAGACCATCCGTGTATTGTCTTTGATCGCGGCCTCGACGTTGGTCACATCTGAGGTGTCGACGAACTCGAACTCGATTCCATAGTTTGCCAGAACCTGCTTGAAAAGCCGGTTTGTGCCGCCATACGTGTTGTCTGAAACAATTACGTGGTCGCCGGCTTTTACCAAACGCAGGGTGGCATCGATCGCCGCCATTCCGGACGCGAAGGCATACCCAAACTGTGCGCCTTCCAGGGCCGCCAGGTTGCGTTCAAGCGCCAGACGCGTCGGGTTACCGGTGCGTGCGTACTCAAACCCTTTGTGCTTCCCCAGCCCCTGCTGGGCGTAAGTTGAAGTTTGATAAATCGGAATGCTGACTGCGCCGGCGGCAGAGTCCGGTTCCTGGCCAGCGTGAATTGCAGTAGTAGCGAAACCCATAAAGGATAAAATATTTAAGAATCCGAGAGCCCTGGATTTTAATGCGAGAACCGGATAGTAGCCTGCGCATGATTTTAGTGTCAATTCAGGGAGGGGGGGCGGCACTAACGCAGTTTGGAATAAAGGTCCGACAAACTTTAGTTTGTCGCCGAAACTTCGACAAGCTGAAGCTTGTCGCACATCAGTTAGCCGAGGTGGCACGGGCGTCCCGCCCGCGAGTCACGCGCGTGATACGAGGGCCACCTCCAAACCAGGCTGCTCCCGGAGCCCTGGAGCAGTATCCCAGCCCCTGGCAACCGCGCAATTTAGTTTTCGCTGTCTGCAAGGATGGGTTATTATCGCCGTGTTTCGACGCCTTGTGAAATTTGATACGCGGAGTCGCGCTTATTGCGAGACGGCGACGAGCGAGTCTGCTACGGAAAAAGCGAATGATTGAAGAGGACCTGGCCGAAGACCATTCTCCGGATGAACGCCGGCATTACGATCGTTCCAGATTACTGGTGGACGTTAGTTTTGACGGTGGCGACGCCACGGGAGTTGCGAGCACTCAAGATATAAGTTTGGGCGGCCTTTACATGAATACCCAGACTGAGATTCCCATCGGCAAAACTCTGGCTTTACGAATCCCCCTGGGCGGCCGGCACGTGGTCATTAAGGCCGATGTGATCTACAGCAATCCCGGCCATGGCGTCGGTGTCAGATTTCATCGGCTGCCCGACGAAGCACGCGAAATAATGGAGCGGGAATTGCCCGCGCCATGAATCTTTTCCGGTTTGCAGCGGAACTGGAAGATCCCTCATCGATGCCGGCTGAGTTTCGCGGTAAGCTCGCGGGCATGTATGGATGGGGGAGCGACCAGGAGGTTTATGCGGCTTTGCCGGAGGACAAGCGCGCAGCATTGTTGCTGATTGCGCGCAGGTTGTCGCAGAAAGATCTTTGGAAAGCGATCGACCGGATTATTAACGTCTATGGTGTGGGCGGAGTCGGCCTTTACTTTGGCGCGTTGATCGACCTCGAGTCAGAGTTGAGAGGGCGCAGCGACTTTACGCGCCGCTTTGCCCGGCATCGCGACAACAGCGGTGGTTTTCTCGAACGCAAACGGCGTCACGCGTCGTTGCATTTTCTCTACATAGATCGGCCGGATGCTGAACGAGAGTGGCATGTGCACCTTGATTTGTACGGCCCGATGGGTTCAATTGTAACCACGTCGAAACACTTGTGGCACGAAAAGTGGCGTAAGTTCAGACCCGACTGGCGCATGATGAAAGAGTTTGTTGACTGAACGATTCTGCTCAGGAATGTGTTTGGGCGACAGTTTCACAAAAACCGCAGCAGTGGTGGCACAGACTCTAGTCTGTGATTGTCGCGAAGACCACAGACTAAGGTCTGTGCCACTTCACTGCGAGGGAAGGCTTGAAAAATACTATGTTCGATCAATTCACCTTAGGCATCGAAGAAGAATTCCAGATAATTGATCCACAAACGCGCGAGCTGCGTTCGCATGTCTCTGAGATTCTGGATGAAGGTCGGATGCTTTTGGGCGAACAGATTAAGCCGGAAATGATCCAGTCCCAGATCGAAGTTGGCACCGGCATCTGTAAGAACATTCAGGAGGCGCGCGCCGATATTACGAACCTGCGCAGCGTTATCTCCACCCTCGCGAAAAAGAACGGTCTGACAATCGTCGCCGCCTCAACACATCCAATTTCACGTTGGCAGGATCAGAAAATTTTCGATGACGACCGCTACGAGCTTTTGGTGCAGGAGCTGCAAACTGTCGCGCGTTCACTGCTGATCTTCGGGGTGCACGTGCACGTGGGTGTGGCCGATCGCGAGCGTCAGATTCATATCATGAACGCGTCGCGCTATTTCCTGCCGCACGTGCTGGCGCTTTCGACCTCGTCGCCGTTTTGGATGGGGCACAACACCGGCTTGAAGAGTTATCGTTCGGAAATCTTCAAACAGTTCCCACGGACCGACATTCCGGATCACTTTGATTCATACCCGGGTTTTGAGCGCTACGTTGAGTTGCTGGTCAAGACAGGCTGCATCAACGATGGCAAGAAAATCTGGTGGGACTGCCGGCCGCATCCCTACTTTCCAACGCTCGAGTTTCGTATCTGCGACATTCCCACGCGAGTTGATGACACCATAGCCATCGCGGCTTTATTTCAGGCGATTGTGGCCAAGCTCTATAAGCTGATGGATTCGAACATGGGCTTTCGTCTCTATCGCCGCATGCTGATTCAGGAGAACAAGTGGCGCGCGGTCCGTTACGGCCTGCAAGGCAAAATGATTGATTTCGGTAAGAACAAGGAAGTTCCGGTGGTTGATTTGATTCGCGAGCTGCTGGATTTCGTCGATGACGTGGTCGACGAGCTCGACTCGCGCAAAGAGATCGAGCACATTCACACCATTCTCGAGCGCGGCACCTCAGCCGATGAACAGCTGCGCGTTTACAAAGAGACGAACGATTTGAAAGCCGTGGTCGATCACTTGATTGAGTTGACGGCTGAGAATGTTCCGCAGAACGCTAACCTTACTCTGGGCCAGGCGTCGGTGGCGCCGTCTACGATTTCGAAATAGTCAGATTGGGAGTTCGCTGCAAGAATTTGCGTGCTGACAGGGTCACAAAACATCGGAGACTACGACACCCGACACGACTTCAATCATATACTCTGGTCGCAGTTCATCGTCAGCTTCTTTTTCAATCTTCTTCATAACTCTCTGCACGCCGAGATAATACTGCCACAGAATCAGCGCGGCACTACTTAATACAAACATCAACCAACGCAATCACGTCCTCAAGAAACTCGGGCGTGGCCTTCTCGACGAATCTCGCGCTACGGGCGCGATAGTCAATCGACTTCACTTGCTCGACCATCACAAAACCCGTCAACGAAGATGTGGTCGGGACAGGTAAATGGAAAGGAATCTTTCGATCTGTATTCGTGATAGGGCAAGCGATCGCCAATCCTGTAGCTTGATTGAAAAGATTATTGCTGATTATTAGCGCGGGTCGTCGGCCTTTCTGCTCATGACCAGCTTGGGGGCCGAAAGAAAGCGTGATGAAGTCGCCTTTTTCGGGAACATACCCAGGCATCTACCATTCTTCCTTCCCTACAGGCTCGCCAAAACCTTCTTCAGTCGCTTGATAGTCGGCAGGCATCCGAGAAACCAATTCGGCGAGATCGAACTTCTTACCATTTACTTGTTCGGCAAAATCGGGCACCACCACAAAGACCTTTGCCTTTTCCGGCAAATGAACGTTCGGCGCGAGTTTGACCTGTCCATTTTCAACGGTCCCTGAAAAAGTTGTTACTGGCATAAGCATTCCTCCGGGGCTTCAATCATACGATACATCAGCGTGAGATGCCGAGTGCTTGTTTCCCGTCCCGTGCCGCGAGATAAAGCTGCCACAACATCCTTGCAGCAACGGATCTGTACGGCCACCAGCGCTTGGCGATGCTCACTGCTTCCACGAATGGAGCCCCGTCCCGGCAAAGCTGGGCAGGCGCCGCCGACGATTTCGAAGTGACGTCACGGCTGGCGCTTTTGCACCCTGAGGTTCTGTCCTTCTTCAACACAAACCATCTGCATCTCTCCAGCCTTTTGACGAGTGAAAGGGCAGACAAGGAAATCACCAAAGATCTCGACATCCTGATTGAGCTGATGCTGAATCGTTTCCGGCACGTTGCGGTAACCCTCGACGGCAAAGCGTTGCGCAGAGATACCCAGCATCCGCTTCGTGCCGACCTTCCAGATACGCATCGCCGGCGCGCCATTGTAGACGGACAAACGGCCGTGGACCGTAAAGCACTTGCCTGCCAATTGTGGATGTTGGCGGCAGGACCTCTCTTCGGGCTGAATTACCGGTGAGGGTGACGGCATCCCGATTCCGGCTATCAGGAAAAGGAAAAGGATCGATCGACTCAGCATTGGTTCGACGACTCTACTAAAGAGCGCCCGTTTGGGAAAGTCGGGTGTGACGTTTCTCTAGCCCAGGCGTTTAGAGACTGTGTCAGAACTCTGTAGGGGCGTCTCTCCGTGGGCGCCCCCGTCGCTGGAATGCGAACATTCCTGCAAACGCAAGCCGGGCGCCCACGGAGAGACGCCCCTACAGAGGGTTTTGACACACCGTGTAAACGCCTGGGCTACGAAAAAATCATTCAAATTTGGGCACTACTTTAAAACAGCACTACCATCGTTCCCTCCGGAATGTGTTCGTAGACTTTACTGATGTCGTAAATATGCATCACGATGCAACCCCAGGACAGGCGGCGTGGTCCTGAGTTGTCCCATTCCTTGTTCCAGCCGTGAAAGCCGATACCTCCTCCGAGTGGTGTTCTTTCAAGTGTCGGCTGGCGTTGGCTCCACTTCCGCGCAATTTCTTCCTGTTGCTGACTTGAAATCAGATTTTGAGATCTGCCCCGGATGGCGTCGAAAGTGTTCGGGTAATTTATTCTCATCCAGTAACCGCCGAAGTAAGGCGCATAGGCTCCATCAAACACACCTGAATGTTTTTGAATTACAAAGTACATACCGACAGGTGTTTTCCGGTCACCCTCGAGTCCTTTGGCCCCCTGGCTTTGGCCCAGGCTGATGTCGTACTCATTCAAGAGCTGCCCTTTTTGGTAGTGGCGCATCTTGTAACCGGGTTGGTCAATCAGGATGAGGTTTGTTTCCTGAGAGGGAAGCGGCAGTGAACGGTGACTATTGATGAATGGCGACGGAGTGGTGTAATGCTCCTTTACCCAAGCGACATCTTTGCCATTGGATGATGGCCAATAGGTCGGACTGAGCGTCTGGTCCCGACGCAATTCCAGATGAAGGTGCGGTGCAAACAGCTTGTCGGGATCCTGTCCAACCGTGCCGATGATTTCCCGGCGCCGGACTATTTGTCCGGTGCGTACCTTGATCTCGTGCAGATGCGCATAGACCGATCGAATTTGCTTCTTTTCGTGGTTCTCGTAAAAGACATGGTCGATCATCACGACGTTGCCCCACAGCTTGCCGCAGAAGCCCGCAAAAGCAACTTTGCCGTTGGCAACCGCGTGCACGTCCTGGCCCAGGTCGCTCGCCGGCGGACCATTGCCGGTCCAGTCTTCGCCAGTGTGAATTCCATAGCCGTAGATGTCCGGAAAGTGCGTGGCCACATACCAGCCTGAGTAGCGTTGTCCTGTACTCTTGTCCTGGTATGCGCCCTTACCGTTGCGGTCTCCGACCGCGAAGTCGAAACCATCAGCAGGTTCAAAATCTGTTTTCAGGTAGTCATCAAAGACATTTGCTGCTGTGTTCCGGGGGGCTGGACGGGTTTGGGTGGAGACCGCCGTCTGAGAGCAGGCAGTGGACAGTACTCCGACAATCGCGAGAATTAATTGGATTCTGGTCGACGGAATTGTCCCCACGCTTAGACTTAGACGACTTACCGGCGATTTTGTTCCGCCAGGTAATACTGCCAAAGCATCCTGAAGACAGGGACCTCGCGGGGTTGCGTTGTGCAATTTGCGGAGAGTCGTCGATGAGATTTGCGCTTATAAAGTGGCGAGGTTAAGCAGAATGCCAGCCTCACCAAGGTGTGAGCGTCTCATTCCTGAAGACCTGCGAAAATGAGTACCATCCCGAAAACTCCTAGGGTCACATAAACCGCCAAGAGTAGCTTGCTGTGTCCGGTTGAAAGTTCGGTTATGAAGCCTGATACAAAGGCACCGAACAGAGCGCCTCCAACTGCAAGCATAAAGTCCTTCCACCGTACGCGACGCTTTCGACTTTGAATTATCTCGAGAGCTTCGTGAACGTGGGTACTCAGTACTTCATCATCTCCTCTTTGGTATGCGAGAGTTTTGGCTTGGACTAGCAGCGCTGCGGCGTAAACGTCGACACTTTCCCGAGCCAGTTCTACGGCATTCTGATGAAGTGGAGGGTCAATGATCTCTAATTGTTAATCGGGCATCTAAGTTGTGGGCCTTTAGCATGCTTTTGAAATCACTTTCCAGGTTGGCAAAGAACTGTTTCTCTTTTGCTCTAACGCCTTCGATAGCGGCTATTCTTTCTCTCTTACCTTGTTGGTAAATCTTCCAAACGAAGAAGAAAATGATTGAGATTCCAGCCAAAGACGAAACGACAACCGCTACAAAATAGAAGTACGGTTTAGGTATTTGAGGCAGAGTCGAAGAGGAAGCCGAAACACCCAGCGCAGCTAATACCGTGCCGAGTAGCGAAGTCATGATCGACATCAAGGAAACAAGGAACTGAACGTGCGCCCTATGCTTCTGTTTATGATCCGTTTGCCAAGGCAAATTGCAATCACCGGTCGACAGTTCGTCGACCCGTTCTGATAATTCGCTGAGATGGCCCGACCACAATTCCTTTCGCTCTTCATTTTGCATCGATTTACCTCGTCCAATTATTCAATTATTGGCAATGTCTCCTTTTTGTCAATACTCCGTTCCGCTAGGTAGTACTGCCAAAGCATCCGAGCGGCCACGGAACGGTACGGCCGCCATCGCTGCGCAATTTGGGCAAGTTCAGGGAATGTAGGGCGGCTCTTGAGCTTGCGAAGTTTGCCGGCCGCCGAGGCGAGAGCGATGTCGCCGTCGGGCCAAATGTCGGGTCGCTTCAGGGCCATCAACAGGTAGATATTTGCGGTCCACGGACCTACGCCCTTGATACGCAGCAAAGCTGCGTGCGCTTCTTCGTCGGACAGCCGGGCAATCTGTTTCAAATCGCCGTTCCGGAAAGCGTGAGCGACCTGAACGCAGTAGTGTGCTTTCTGTCTGGTAACGCCAAGTGCGCGCAAATTCTGTTCGCCGAATTCGATGAATCCTGCTGAGGTGAACGGATCAATATTCGATCTTAAGCGCTTGAACATTGCGCGAGCCGAAACGAGAGAAACCTGTTGCTCAAGGATTATGCGGAGCAGCGTGGCAAAACCTGGCCGCCTCGCCCACATTGGCGGGACCCCAAGAGTTTGATAGATCGAAGCGAGGTCCCGGTCGCGCGCTGCCAGGACTTCGGCCGCAGCCCGCAGGGTCTCTGGCGTCAAAATGTTTGAATCGGGATTCAAAACCTGAACCGGGAATTTTGCAGGCATCATCTAAGATTGGGAACGGGCCAGGTGACGTTTGGCGGTTTGGATTTTAGGCCTTGTCCAGGCGACCTCGCCACCATATATCTCGCGGTTAGCATCGAACTCATACCAGAAGCCGCTCATTTTTTCCCTGGAGTTTATCGCGAGCTTAATAATCAGAACTCCGCCTGAAAAGTGCCTTTTCGCATCGCCTTCGTAGTAAAAAGTCAAAACTCCGCCCGGCGTTATCCTGCCGATTAATTCATAGTTTCCGAACTTTGGATTCACACCACTGGCAAAGATCTTTTCGCCGATGACCCGGGTGACGATTATCTTGTCCTTGATACTGTGATAGTCAGCTTCACCGGGTTTACCCACAAACCAGGTTGTCTTCCAGCCGCCGAGAAGATCGAGCATCGCTCCGCTGGAACGAGCGTCCTCATCACGCCGGCCCAGCCTGGCGATTGCGCTCTTGATCGGGAGACTTGCGTTCGTCAAACCCTTTTTAGGTCCGCCTGATAATGGCGCGGTAGTTATGCCTGCGAGATCTGAAGGCAGGCCGCTCATACTCTCCTCGCTGCAAACGATGAAAGTGCGCTCTCTGCCGATAGCGCCCATAAAGAGTCCGATCTCAAAAATAATATTGTCTCTGGGAACGTATACGCGTTTGCCTTTCCTTCTGGCGAGATCATCGGCCGTCACCACAAGGATCGCGAAATCAGCAGCCCGTGTGGTTTCGATCAGGCTTTCCAGCGTTCCCTGGCTAAGGCCGAACACGCCGTGTTTCCACAGCCGACACTCGGTAAGGTCCGACAGGATCCGGGCGATCTTATTTGCGATAGGCAAACCTTCAGTCGCCGACCCGATGAAGATAAGGGGTTTCGCGACGGCCTTTTTGGGCGCAGCTGCTCTCGAGGATTTCATCGCACGGGTTTATTACCGCAAAATCAATTGCAGGACAAGATCAATCGAGCTAATGAGCGGTGTGACCACGAGGTTACTGGTTTAGTGTTTCAGGGCGAGCCGTAGTAGGTTTTCGATGAGCAGCGCGTGGAAATACAACCAATTGAGAAGTTAGCGAGAGCCCACTAGTGTTTGCCGATGGCTCTGCCACTCTGATGCGCGGCTATGACTTGCCGGCTCAAGCCTTCTTCTTCTCATGGTCTCCGACCTGAGGTCATAGACCGCCAAATCATAAATCTCGCAATCGGAAATTGGGGTGTTACCCATTACCGCGAGGTCTGTGAGTGTCTTGATGCGAGCGGCAGGACGTTGCGAAGATCAGAAGGACGCCCGGTGACTTGTGGGGCTGGTCCAAAGCGCTAGTCCTTAGGCCGCTTGTAAATGCACTGTCTGTGGCTACTCGCCGGATCCACCGCGACCAATTCCCATCCTGCTGCGCCGAGGCCGTTTGCTTGCGCTTGAGAACAATCCGTTTGGAACAGGTATTCCCACTTCTGTGGGGCGGGCGCCGACTTGCCATAGGTCCAGGCTCCGGCAGTCAAGGCGATTGCTGCGATGATCGCGAGCGTAAGTTTTTGTTTCACAAGTCACCTCCGCCAAGAGGGTACTTCACAAGAGGTGCTACGACAACGTTACTGGGTTGAGTGTTTGAGTGCGAGCCGCAGGAAGTTTTCGAACAGCAGCCGGCCGTCTCTTGATTCGTTTGGATGTTCCCAACGCGTGCGATTGCTGTACCAATCCTCGAAGGATTTCTCGAGGTGAAATTGGACCGAGTAAATCATTTGATTGTCGGAGCGCTTGACCATCATTTGATTGCGGCACAGATAGGAACGGGCCAGCAACCTGAAACCCGCGGGGACGCGGTCCAGTTGCAGTCCATGGTTCTGCCAGACACGCAGGATGCGGCCTTCGCGCGTGTAGTCCTGCCAGACGCTCGATTCCGGGTTGTCGATTCCGGAGAAGATCGGATCTTCCGGCTCGACAATGCGCACAAAGCGATACTGATATTCAGTAACGCGATTGGTGCGGCGCTTTTCCTGTTCCTGTTTATCCAGCGTTACCACTCGGGCCCCAAAGCTAAGTCCAATCAACTGGTGACCGCCGCAAATCCCCAGGACGGGCGTTCGGATGGCTTGAATGAAATTAGAAAAGTCCAAAAGAATTTTCGGATGATAGTAATCGAAATCGCGCAAGGTGCCGCTGAGAACGATGGCGTCGGGCTGAAACTCCTCAGCGGCCTCGGCCACCGCGCTGACGTGAGTGACTTTGGTCTCAGGCTCTTTGACGAGCCGGGCGATGTTGGTGACGATGTTTTGCAGAGCGAGTGTGGCGATTTGTCGCTCCTGCTTTAGTTGTGCGCCAGCCTCTTTGCCCAGCTCCTTAACCGCGATTTCCGACAGGTCGGCTTCGTCGCGCAAAAGATTGTCGACGATCAGGACCCGCGCTGAAGCAATCGTCTTCTCGATCGATTCGTAGCGACAAAAATTTTGTTGCAGGGGGAAGGGCATCGGCTCCGATACTTCGGAGGCGGGGATTTCGGCGACGGTAGTTTCCTGAATTTCCACGATTAGTTTAGTTGCCGCAAAAAAAGCACAAAATGCACAAAAGAGAATTCACATAGAGGCCGGAGTTTAGGTGGCTTTATTTGTGCTTCTTGTGCCTTTTTTTGGCCCAATGTTTTGTTTCGTACTCTGTTTGAATTCCGGGACGGCGCGGCCGGCGCCGGCCTGAGCAAGCTCCGCGTTTACTTTACCAACTAATTGACGACGAAGGCGAATGCCAAAAGCGGTATTCGCATCCTGGCTTATCTCGTCGGCGAGCAACAACATCCGGTGCCACGAACTCTCGAGCTCGTCGGCGATCGCCGAGACGGTCGTGATGTCATAAGGAACAGCTACCGCTTTAGATCCGGCCCGCGCAAAAACAGCTAGATACCGCGCGGTCGCCAGATCAGGACAGAGCATTCGATGCCGGCCCACCTTCAACTCAATCCCCAACAACGTATGCTGGATTTCCGGTTGCGCTGGTCTCGACAGCGCCGGAAACTGGTACGACCTGGTGCGCATCTTCAGGATTCGTTCGCGGTAAATATGCGGAAGCCACGATGCTCCCATCTCTGTTTCAATGCGTGCGACGTATTCCTCAGTCCGATTCATTTAAAACGAACTAACGCATTTTGACAGTGATTGATGGTCTTGATTGGAAAGCGCTGATGACGCGACCGGGAAAAAGACCAAGATAAAACACACCTAAGATCGTGATTACCAGGGCTACACCAACGCTCACGGGCACGCGCGGCGCTTCCCAGGGACTGGTTTGTTCACGGAAGAACATCACAATGATTAGACGCAGGTAGTAATACGCGGAAATTGCGGTGTTGAGGACACCAATAACAATCAGCCAGACGTAACCCTGACGCAGGGCCGCGCTGAAGACGACAATCTTTCCCATGAAACCTGCCGTCAAAGGCATGCCCAGAAGGCTCAGCAGAAATAGCGAAAGTGAAAAGGCCAGCGCCGGCGAAGCGAAGCCGATGCCGTTGTAGTCGTCAACGCTGGTCCGTTGATCGCCGCGACGCGCGATCAAGGTCACCACGGCAAAGGCGCCCATGTTCATCACCGCATAGGTCAGCAGATAGAAGGCCACCGCTGACAAAGCCGTGCTTCTGTCTTCCGGCGTGGTTGCGGCTCCGGCCGCGACGAATCCCACCAGCGCGTAGCCGGCATGCGCTATCGAAGAGTAGGCGAGCATTCGTTTCACATTGTTCTGAACGATCGCGACCACGTTGCCTACGGTCATTGTCAGAACTGCCATGATTGCCAGGGTGCCGAGCCAGGCCTGGTGAGCGTGGCCACCCGCACTCACAACGGCGGTGGCGATGGGAAAGCCAAAGACGAACACGCGCAGAAACGAAGCGAAGCCGGCGGCTTTGGGCCCGGCGGCCATGAATGCGGTAACCGGCGTAGGCGCGCCCTCGTAAACATCCGGGGTCCAGACGTGAAAGGGCGCGGTCGCGATCTTGAAACCGAAACCCACCAGCATCATGGCTGCGCCGGCCAGTAATAATGGCGGGTAGAGCGATTGACCGGCGCGCGCCGCAATTAAGGCGATGTTGGTCGTTCCGGGAGAATCAGGGCCGGTGGCGGTCCCCCCGTACACTAAAGCGATTCCATAGAGCAGAAACGCCGAGGCAAATGACCCGAGAATGAAATATTTCAAAGACGATTCATTCGAGCGGATATCGGTGCGACGAAATCCCGCCAGCACATAAGTCGCAATCGAAAGGATTTCGAGTCCCAGAAAGACGATTACCAGATCGCCCGCCGAAGCCATCAGCATCATGCCGCTGGTCGCAAACAGCAGCAGCGAGTGAAATTCACCCGCCGGGAGATTTTCAGTCTCGAGCCAAACGCTCGAAATCAGGATGGTGAGAAAAGCGACCAGGAGAAATATCAAGGTGAAGCTCAGACGCAATTCGTCGAGCACAATCATCCCGTTGAATGCCGTACGTTGGGCCGGCCAGCTGGACCATAGCCAGATTGTCGCGACTCCCGCCGCCGCTAAAGAGATTAACGAAAGCGAACCCGTTACCCAGCGCTGGTGGCGACGCGAAAACGCGTCAACCAGCATGATCACCACGCCGGCGATGCTGACGATCAGTTCCGGCGCGATCAAAGACAGGTTGACGTCCGGATTGGTGGCTTGGAACAAAAACATTTTGATTTCAGGGTGGCACAGACTTAGTCTGTGATTCCAATCTTCAGATTCGGTGACCAGGAGGGCGATCACAGACTGAAGTCTGTGCCACTTTACCGATCTCCTTCGACTTGGGTGGTCAGCAATTTGTTCAGACGCGCGCGCATATCGTCTTTGTAAGCATCCAGCGGCGCGCGCATGCCGAATTGAACCGGCGCGTCCACCTTCCCATCTTTGCCCAACATCACAATCATCGGCAGGCGCACGCGTGGAGTAAACTGGAGAAAAACCATTTTCCCCGAATCGCGCAGCACCGGAAAGCTTAGCTTGCGCTCTTTCGCATAACGTCGCAGCGCCGCGTTCGTTATTTCTTCGGGTCGTTCGATGCTGACCCAGAAAAACTTTACCGGCCTTTCGCGATACTCACTCAATATCTCCTCCAGCGCCCGCAATTCGGTGCTGCACGGGGCGCACCAGGTCGCGCCAAACGAAACCAGGACCACACTGCCACGCAATTCAGACAGGTCAATGACCTTGCCGTCCAGTCCCTGTAACTTCAGCAAGGGCTCGCTGGGAAGGTCCTTTGTCTGCGCGCCCGCGACCAAAGAAAGCGCGAGCAGGATGACGGTCGCCAGAAACAGCTTTTCGGGGGTACGAATCATTTTTGTATCGGAACTCCCTTGCTTGATTCCCTCGAATTACTTGAATTCCCTGGGCCGCTGGAGTCCAACGCCACGCTGGCCGGAGCCACACTCGGGCCCGCCACCGTCTGACGCATCGCTTCGATACTCGCCCGCGACCGGCTCAAGAACGTTTGCGGATAGACCCCCATGAAAAGCATCAATCCGAGCAGCGGCAAGAGCAATCCGATTTCGCGTGCGTTGAGATCAGACAACCTGTTGTTCACCTCGCTGGTCTTCGTGCCAAAGACGACGCGTTGCAGCATCCACAGCATGTAAACGGCGGCCCAGATGACGCCCGTGCCGGCGAGCATCGTGACGATCCACGGATGACTCACAGCCGTGGTGGTCCAGGACCCCAGCATAATCAGAAACTCGCCGACGAACCCGTTTAGAAAAGGCAATCCGATGGATGACAGCGACGCGATTACAAACAGAGCAGAGAACCAGGGCATGGGCCGCGCCAGCCCGCCAAAATCCGAAATCATCCGCGTGTGCCGGCGTTCGTAAATCATCCCCACAAACAAAAACAACGCGCCCGTCGAGACGCCGTGATTCAACATTTGATAGAGCGCACCCTGCATGCCCTGTTCGGTGAAAGAGAACAAGCCCAGCACCACGAACCCCATGTGACTAACTGATGAATACGCGACCAGTCGTTTCACATCCGGCTGCACCATCGCGACCAGTGCGCCGTAAATGATTCCAATTACCGCGAGCGTGATGACGAGCGGCGCCATTTGTCTGGAAGCGTTCGGGAACAGCCCAAAGTTGAAGCGCAACAATCCGTAGGTCCCCATCTTCAGCAACACGCCGGCCAGAATGACAGATCCGGCGGTGGGCGCTTCGGTGTGCGCATCCGGCAGCCAGGTATGAAATGGCCATAGCGGCACCTTGATGCAAAAAGCAAAGGCAAACGCCGCGAAAAGCAACAGTTCCGTACGGGGTGCGATCACCATCAAGCGGGTCCGCAGCGATTCCATCAGGACGGCGTAATCGAACGTGCCTATTCCGGTAGTCTGCTGGTGAATGAAATAGATTGCGATGATCCCGACCAGCATCAAAAGGGAACCAACCGCGGTGTAGATGAAAAACTTTACCGCTGCATAAATCCGACGCTCACCACCCCAAATCCCGATCAGGAAAAACATCGGGACCAAAGACGCTTCGAAGAACAGATAGAACAGCAGGAGATCGAGCGAGACAAAGACGCCAATCATCGCGGATTCGAGCAGAAGCATCAGCGCGTAGTAAATCGTCTGCCGTTTGGTAACGGCGGTCCAGCTCGAGAGCACCGCTATCGGCATCAACAAGGTGGTCAAAACCACCAGCCAAAGACTGATGCCGTCGACACCCAGGTGGTAGCGAGCTCCAATTGCGGCAATCCATGGATAGTTTTCTTCAAACCGGAATGCTCCGAGGGCCGATCCGCTGCCGCTAATCAGCAACAGCGAAATCAGAAACGACAGCGTCGTGAAGCCCAGCGCAATCCAGCGATGGTGAGACTCCCGGGCGCCCGGCGTCAGACTGTAGACGACGGCCGTCGCCGCGCCCACCACCGGCAGAAGAATCAGAATTGTAAGCAGATGATTCTGCATCTTTATGTCCGACAAACCTCAGTTTGTCGCTGCGTCCGGTCCTCGAAGATTTCGACAAACTAAAGTTTGTCGGACGCTACCTCACTAACAATTTCAAAACGTTTGCGCCGGCGTACGCAAAGTAACCAATAATTATCAAAGCGCCCGCCAGGATGATCGCAGCATAACCGCGCACGAAGCCGATTTGCATGTATCGCATGGTCCGGCCAAAGCGAACCACGGCGGCTCCGATCGTATGAATGATTCCGTCGATGACACCGATGTCGAAGAACTTCCAAAGCCCTTCACGCGAGGTCACGAGAATTGGATTTATGACCGCGGCGTCATAGACCTCGTCAACGTAATACTTGTTCTCGAGCAGTCGCGGCATTTGCATGAGCGGCTGCCGCTGGAACAGGAACCAGCCGATGCCAATCCCAGTCAAAGCAATCATCACTGAAATAAGAGCCAGCAGACGCTCCTGACTAATCTCGTGCGGATCGTGTGCTTCAGCAGGCTCGGAAACCGGCGCCAGCGCAGGCTTGCCATCAACCGGTTCCGGCTTCGGCGTCAGCAAATGCACTTCGGCCTCGCCATTCTCACCAGCGTCCGTGGATCGAACATGACTAACTGCCGGCGACAGAACTTCTTCAAAATAATTCTCGGGATGGCCACCGGCGAGCGAGCTCAAGGCGTAAGGTACGCCGACCAGTCCGCCCACAGTTGAGAGCACCGCCAGCACAATCAAGGGGATGGTCATCGATAACGGCGACTCGTGCGGCGTATGCGGGTCATGTGAAGCGGTTGCTTCCGGGCTATGTCCGTCGTGTTCGACCTGATGATGCGTTTCGTCGGCATGGCCCGCGCCAAATCGCTCTTTGCCCCAGAAGGTCATGACCATCAGCCTGGTCATATAAACCGCCGTCAGCAGGGCCGTCACTGCGCCGATGAACCAGAGGGCTTTAGCCGCCCCGGGTGGCATGCCGGCAGTGTTGGCGCTCCAAACCTTCCAAAGGATTTCATCCTTGGAAAAGAAGCCGGCCCAGATCGGCACACCGCAGATCGCCAGCCAACCTGCACACATGGTCAGCCAGGTGATCGGCATGTACTTGCGCAGGTTACCCATGCGGCGCATGTCCTGCTCGTGATGCATGCCGTGGATGACTGATCCGGAACCAAGAAAGAGCTGCGCCTTGAAGAAGGCGTGTGTCATCACGTGAAAAATCGCCGCGGTAAAGGCGCCGACACCGCACGCCAGAAACATGTAGCCCAATTGCGATATCGTCGAATAAGCGAGGACCTTCTTGATGTCGTTTTGCGCCAGGCCTATGGTGGCGGCGAACAGAGCTGTGGCCGCGCCGATAATCGCGACAATGAACATCGCCATGGGCGCGCGCGTAAAGATCGCCGAACATCTCACAACCATGTAGACGCCGGCGGTCACCATGGTCGCTGCGTGAATCAAAGCTGAAACCGGCGTCGGGCCGGCCATCGCGTCCGGCAACCAGACGAACAAAGGAATCTGTGCGCTCTTTCCCGTGGCCCCAATGAATAGAAGGATTGCGATTGAGGTGATGCCGCCCGCGTAAAGCATGCCCAGCGCGAAACTCTCCGGTTTCGCCTGGCCAATCATTTGGAGCGCGCTGACGACGCCCTGAGCCGGCTTATCAAAGAAGCTGATGGAGGCATGGCCACTAGCGGCGGTGAGGAAAAAGATCAGCATGATGCCGAGGACGAAGCCCCAGTCGCCGACCCGGTTGGCAATAAACGCTTTCTTCGCCGCCGGAGCGGCTTCTTCCTTGTCGATGTAGTAACCGATCAGCAGGTAGGAACAGAGACCGACGCCTTCCCAGCCGACAAACATCAGAAGGAAATTGTCCGCGAGTATCAGCGTCAGCATCGCGAACATGAAAAGATTCAGATAAGCGAAGAACCGGTAGTAACCGCTGTCCCCGTGCATATAGCCGGTGGCGAAGATATGAATCAGCAGCCCGACAAAGGTGATGAAGAGAACGTAGATACCGCTGAGACGATCCATGGCCAGGCCAAAATCAGCGCGGAAACTCCCGACCTGAATCCAGGTCCACAGGTGGTCCATCACCGGCTGCACGGAACGGAGGGCGCCATCTGACTTGAACGCGAAATAGAAAGCGAGAATCGTCGAGATGCCGACCGAACCGCAGGCTACCAGGCCGATAAACCGTTCGTTTCGCAGACGACGGCCAAGAAACCAGTTGATGGCTGCACCGGCCAATGGTGCGAAAATGATCAGACTAAGGAGATTGTTTTCCTGCACGTATCTTTTTAGCGGCTTCGCCGCCTGATGTGCGGAAAGGCTCTGCCTTTCCGGTAAATCACTAGAACTATTTGTTGAGGCTATGCCTCAATTTCGAGGCGTAGCCTCGAGTGGTAATCAAAAACCCTTTCGGAAAGGCGGAGCCTTTCCGCACATCGAGCGGCATAGCCGCGGCTTACACCTCGTCGTCGACCTACAGCTTCAACGTATTCGCGTCATCGACATCCAGTGATTCCCGCGTTCGAAAGATCGCTATGATAATTCCCAGACCTACCGCAGCTTCCGCGGCCGCTACCGTCATCACGATAAAGACAAACAACTGCCCCTGGACGTCGCGGAAGAAACTCGAAAAAGCCACGAAGGTCAGATTCACCGCGTTGAGCATCAGCTCAATGCACATGAACATCGAGATGACGTTGCGCTTGATAATGACGCCCACGACCCCGATCGTGAACAGCACCGCCGACAGCGCCAGATACCATGAAAGCTGTGGAACCATAATAAGTTTGTACTTGGTTCTTTGTACTTTGTGCTTTGACTGCTTCTTAGTTAGAGCTTCTTTAGCTGCGCGACAAAGTACAAAGTACCAGGCACAAAGCTCCTTTACTCATTCATCGCCGGATGAGCCACGAAACTCGTCCACTCCAAGCAATCTCGCCGCCTCATCAGTGGAATGCGTTGCCACGGCGCTGAGATCCCCCGGCTTGCTCCGGTCCAAAAGCTCCTTCGAGAAAACCTGGTCGCCCGGGACAACTCCGGCGGTATCAGGCAACAAACCACCGCGCCGGGCCAGAGTCATCGCTCCGACGACGGCCATTAACAAAAGAATCGAGGTGACCTCGAAGGGCAGCAGATAAGTCGTGAACAGGCCCGATCCAATCGACGCAGTTAGGCCCACATCGGAAATATTGCGCACCGGTGTTCCCGGCGACTCTCGCACAAAGAAAATGATGAAAGCTGTTTCTGCAAAAAGGACCCCTGCCATGCCGATCGCGATCGGGACCAGAAATCGCAGGCGCAGCGGTTTTCGTTCTTCTTCCTCAACGTTCAGCAGCATGATCACAAAAACGACCAGGACCATGATGGCGCCGGCATAAACGATCACCTGGACTGCCGCGATGAACGGCGCCGCGAGCGTAACGTACAGGCAAGCCAGAGAAATGAAGACGCCGATCAGTGAAATCGCGCTGTACAGGGGATTACGCTGCGCGACCATTGAGATCGCACAACCCACGGCCAAACCTGCAAACAAAATGAAAAGCAGCGCAAGCATGTATCAAGTTTCGGAGTTCCGCCTTCAGGCGGCATGATTTGAAACCCAGCCGCCTAAAGGCGGAACTCCAAACGAATCATCCTCCCCAACCCGTCTGGGTCCTGATGAATTTCCCTACGTAATCAAAAGCGCCCGACCATTGCATCGTTGCCGTCAGCACGATGTTGATAATTGCCGCCGGCACCAGGAACTTCCAGCCAAAGTCCATCAACTGGTCGAAGCGAAAGCGCGGCAAGGTGCCCCGCAACCAGATATAGAAAAAAAGAAACATCACAACTTTGCCGAGGAAGTAGAAGACGCCCAGCCAAGGCAGTTGATGCACAAATGGTCCGTTCCAGCCACCAAGAAACAGCGTCGTCGCCAGCATCGAAACGGTGAACATGTTGACGTATTCGGCCATGAAGAACAGTGCGAACTTCATGGCGCTATATTCCGTGTGAAAACCCGCGACGAGTTCGGTCTCGGCCTCAGGCAAGTCGAAAGGCACACGGTTGGTTTCGGCGATGGCAGCGATCATGTAAATGATGAAACCCAGAGGCTGCACCCAAAAAACATTCCAGCCTGAGAATCCGAAATAACCCGCCTGCTGTTCGACGATGCTGTACAGATCGAGAGTTCCTGATTGCAGGATCACTCCGATAAGTCCCAGACCCAGCGCCAGTTCATAGGAAATCATTTGCGCGGAAGCCCGCAGTCCGCCCATCAAACTGTACTTGTTGTTCGAAGACCACCCCGCCAGAGCGATTCCGTAGACGCCCACAGAAGTAATGCTGAGCACGTAAAGCAAAGCCACGTCGAAACGCGCGATAACCAGTTGCACCGGCTCAGTGATAAACGGGATATGGACTGCGGGGCCGAAGGGATAGACCACGATTGTCATCAAAGCTGCCGTGGTGGCAACTGTCGGCGCCAGAAAAAAAACGAAGCGAGTTGATTTGTCGGGGACGATGTCTTCCTTGAAGATGAATTTCAGCAGATCCGCAATCGGTTGCAGAAACCCGCCCGGTCCGACACGGTTTGGACCCAGCCGGCCCTGGATGAAACCGAGAATTCGGCGCTCAGCCAGAACGGTGTAGGCGACCATCGTCATCACGACCGTGAAGGCGATCAGGATGCCAATCATTAAGAGAATTAAGTGCTTCAGATCTTCCATTTGAAAAGAGGTGCTTGGACTTCGTACCCAAGTCCCCTTGTTCTAACCAAGTAACATCGCGGCGACGTCCAAGTACAAAGACCAAAGTACAAAGACCAGCTCTATGCCATGGCCGTTTCGCGCTTCAGCTTTTCATCAATCGTAATCTGGTAAAGCGGCGAAATCGCAAAACTCTCGGGCGTGGGATTGCCGGCGGCCAGCAGACGGAACTGCGGCACCTTGTCGGTCAAGGCCCCCAGCTTAAACAATTCATGACCCACCGGCGGCGTTTCGTTAATCTTCTCGCCGTCATCGCTGAATGCCTCGACCTTCTTTCGAACCGTGTCGATTTCGCTCGACAGCTCGCGATAGGGCACAACTTCGTGCTTCACCTGCACGGGCCTGGTTTCATTCTTCAGCAGCGGGTAACGCAATCCGGCATACTGAGGCAGGCGTTCCGAGATCTCGCGAAACACCGAGCTCGCCGATCGTTCAAAACCAAAATCGACACCCAGCTCTTTCGCCAGCCGCGCCACGATCATCCAGTCAGCCAGCGATTGATTGACCGGCTCGATTGCCTGGCGCACGCGCTGCACAAAGCCGTCGTTATTCGTAAAGGTGCCGTCGACTTCAGCGTACGACGCTGCCGGGAAAACCACGCGCGCATATTCGCTCACCGCAGTCAGGAAATGTTCGAAGAGCACCATGAACTCAGGTGCTTCGGTTTCAACGTCATCACCGCCAATCTCGACTATCCGCTGATCGCCGGCCACGATCATCGCGTGAATGGATTTGCCGGCGGCTTTAAATAAATCGACCGGACTTTTCGCCTCACTTCCCATCATGTCGTGCGCGCCCACGCTGTTATTGAACAGCGGCAACGGATGTAGCAGGACCCGTGGGCCCTCGCCGTGAAAGCGTTGAGGCGTTTGCGCCAACAACGCCTGGGCTGCGGGGCTCAGCTCGCCACCGAACATAATCACGACGTCGCCTTGCGTTAGGTTAATCGTCTCACGGGCCGCCGCCAGCTCGTGCGGATCAATACCCATCTTCCTCGCCGCAAGTTCGTCGTTGTCAGCGGTCGCGAACGCGAGCACGGCGGCGTCTTCGGTGCCGGGCCGGATGTGAATAAACTGTGATGCCTGCTCTCGCAAACGAATCGGAACGCTGTTGATGATAATCAGCTTCGCGCCGCCGTTGCGCACAGCTTGTCGAATCTGTTTGCCGGTCAGCGGTTGCAATTCTTCCGGCTCGCCGCCGATCAAAACGATCGTCTTCGCAAAGCGAATGTCACGGTGCGTTGCCAGTTGGCCGCCGAGATGCTCAAAGAACGGTCTCAAGCTGAAAGCGTCTGAGACGGCGTAGTTTTCCGTCTCGACAACTTCTGTCGCAAATTTGCGGAGACAGTAGAGCGATTCATTGGTCAGGCGCGGGCTGCCGAGGACGGCGAGCGAGTTATTGCCGTGTTCCGCGACGATCTTGTCCAGGTGCTCGGCCGTGAAACGAATTGCCTCGTCCCAGGTGGCCGGGACCAGACGGCCGCCTGCCTGGTAACGAATCAAAGGCGTGCGGATTCGCTCTTCATGGTTCACAAAGGGGTGACCGAAACGGCCTTTAATGCAGAGGAATTCACCGTTTAGCCCGTTCACGTAACGATCGCGGGCGACAATTCGCATCAGCTCACCGCCGCGCGAACCCAGACTCATCTGGCATCCATCCGAGCAATAATTGCAGGTTGAAACCGTCTGCGTGAGCTCCCAGGGCCGCGCCTGATGCCGGTAGGTACCGTCGAGCAAAGTCCCGGTGGGACAAACCTCTATGCAGTTGCCGCACTGCGAACAATTCAGCCAGCCGCCAAACGTGCCGATGACTGTGTTCGCGCCGCGATTGCCGGCTTCGATTGCTTCTTCGCCCATCCACTCGTCGCAGACGCGCGTGCAGCGTTTGCAGAGGATGCAGCGCTGCGGATCGTTGGCCACCATCGGCGAAAGATATCGCTCTGCCTTCGCGTTTTTACGTTCGATGAATCGCTCTTCCAGATTGCCCCAGTCGAAGGTGAGTTCCTGCAATTCGCATTCGCCGCCGCGATCGCAAACGGGACAGTCCAGCGGATGATTAGCAAGCAGGAATTCGAGCATCGAGCGCTGAGCCTTTTCAATTTCCTCGCTCTGCGTCGTCACGATCATCCCATCGGTGCAGATGATTGTGCAGGAGGTTTGCAGCTTGGGCATCTTCTCAATGCGCACGAGGCACATCCGACACGACGCCTGCAAAGCGAGATCGGCGTAGTAGCAGAACGAGGGGATATCGAAACTGTTGTCGCGACAGACGTCGATCAAGCGCGCGCCTTTGGCAACCTGAAAGTCCGCTCCGTTGATGGTTACTTTGATTAGTTCAGTAGACATTATGAGACGTAGAACAATTATTTCAGTCGCACTGTTACTTGCTTGCGCTGACCAAGATCGACCTGCACGGTTTCGAGTGGCCGCGCCTTATCATCGAACGCATTCCTTATTACCCATCGCCCTGATGGGCCTGAGGAGACGCCCCCGTAATATTCCGGAATCGGCCCGTACCAGGTTTCAAATTTGATCGTACATGGGACTTCGGGAGTAAGCACCTCGTACCTTCCTTTTGGGAAACTCGTGCTTATGCCCCAACATGACTTCGGCTCACCGACGCGACACAGCGTCACCGAACCTGTCTTAATAGGAAGCCCGGTGTCACCGTCGAGTATTGTCAGGACCAAGCGACCTGACTTCGGTCCCACCACAACCTTCACTGGTCCCGGAGTCGAGTTTTCCTGAATCACCGCCTTCGCAAGATGTCCCCACAACTTGCCATAAAAGCTAAAATGCCCGTCTGGATATCCTTTTGCAAAATGTTTCGCGGATACGGCATAGGTGTCCGCGCGTGAAACCGGTATTGAGAACCGTCCGTTATGGCCTGATCCAGAACAAGGTAGTCTTCCAGCCATTGGACCCGTGCCCCATGCACAGACCTCGGCATCGTCAACCGCCAAACCTGCTTGATCCACAACCGTTCCACGAATGATGTTCCAGCCAGATACTTGTGCCTTGACGGGCCATGCAAACAGCGCCAGCGAAGCACACAGACCTAAAAGCTTTGCACTTGCCTTCATCTCGAACTGGTCTTCCCGTTGCCTATCAGGTGTTTCTCGAAGTCCTCTGGAAATCTTTTCACCGCCGATTGAATCGGCCACGCCGCCGCATCACCGAGCGGACAAAATGATTTGCCTTCGATGTTGTCGCACAGGTCCAGCAGCAACTGCGCATCCTCCGGACGACCACCGCCATTCTCAACCCGCTTGAAAATCTTCACCAGCCAGTCGGTTCCTTCACGACAGGGCGTGCACCATCCGCATGACTCGTGTTTGTAAAATTCAGTCAGGTTCTTCGTCGATTCAAACACATCTACAGATTCGTCCATCACAATAAAACCGCCTGAACCTACCATCGAACCGCCGGCGACCAAACCTTCGTAATCCATGCGCACGTCTTTGCCGATGATCTGGTCGGCCCGCATGATGTAAACCGACGAGCCACCTGGGATGACCGCCTTCAATTGCTGGCCGTTCAGAATCCCGCCGCAGTCTTCCATGATGAACTTTTCCATGTCGTCATAGCCCATCGGCAGTTCGTAAACGCCGGGCTGATTGACATGGCCTGAGACGGACCAGAGTTTCGTGCCACCGCTCTTTTCAGTTCCGAGCTTCTGGTAAGCCTCGCCGCCCATCTTGATGATGTCCGGCACGGCCGTCAGTGTCTCGACGTTGTTCACGACAGTTGGTGACGCATACAGACCGGAGATCGCGGGGAAGGGAGGCTTCATGCGCGGATGACCGCGGAAGCCTTCGAGCGAACTAAGCAGCGCAGTCTCTTCACCGCAGATGTAAGCGCCCGCGCCGGTGTGCGTGTAGATTTCGCAATTAAAATCAGTCCCCAGAATCTTATTGCCAAGCAGACCGGCCGCGCGCGCTTCGTCGAGCGCGACGTCCATAATGTCGATTAGATATTTGTATTCACCACGGGTGTAGATGTAGTTCCGCTTCGCCCCCAGCGCATAGGCCGCGATCAGCATGCCTTCAATCAGCATGTGCGGATCGCGCTCCATCAGGTAACGATCCTTGAAGGTGCCGGGTTCGGATTCGTCGGCGTTGCAGACGACGTATTTTTCTTTCGGCGAATCTTTTGGGACAAAGCTCCATTTCATTCCCGTCGGAAAACCCGCGCCGCCGCGCCCGCGTAAAGCAGACTTCTTGACTTCGTTGATGACGTCGTCAGGCGACATCGAATCAAGCACCTTCTTGATTGCTTCGTACCCACCGTTGCGACGATACACTTCGAGGGAACGCGAATTTTCGAGGTGCATTCGTCGCAACTGCAGTGGTTCACATCCGATGGCTGCTATCCGCATGGTCAATCAGGTTTCTTGTCGCCAGTCTTTTCCAACGTGGTCACGGTCGTATGGCTGTTAACAAAATATTTCACCCGCAGGTAGAAAGTGCATTGCACGGCCGGCCCCAGACCAATCGGAGTCAGCACCGCGTCGAATTTGCCCGGCGCCAGCGGTTCGAAATAGAAAGTGCTGTTCTTGCGTCGTTCAACCACACGATAATTGTCGTCTACATTTCCGGCCTCGAAGGCTTTGTATGAGTTGTAAGCTTCAAACGGCTGAAAAGTGTCGAAGTTTTCGAGGGCGACGGACACTGCGTTTAGCTTGACACCGAGTTTCGCGTAGCTGTCTTCCTTCTGTTTCAGGATTTTCTGCGCTTCGGTAATCATCTGAGCCCGAACGGGACCAAGATCGCCGGTGATGTAATCGACTTTGATCAGATCAAAAATTCCGCCCTGAGCCGCCAGCGGCACGATTTGATCGAGCAAGGCGCGATCTTTATAGCGGATGGCAAAGTTCTCCTTGATCTGAAAGCCCGAAACCTTCTCGCGTGCCGTCGAGCCCTTGACGACATAATCGTAGACTCGATTCTGAGTAATAAAGTCCACGTATGTGTCTTCGCCGCGAATCCCCAGAGCGCTCAGACCACGTTGAAAGGCGGCCACTTGATCCTGGAGTTTCTTATTTGCCGCCGGCACCGTCTCAGCTTCCTGCGCCAAACCAAAAACCGCGACATACTCCCGGGTATCGACACTGGTGAGAATCTTCGCGTCGAGGAACTGGTAAGTGGTAACCAACATGTTTGGTTGTTCGATCACGACCTGTTCGGTGACGTTCTCGGGATATGCCGGACGACGGCGGACGAGGTCTCCGGGTTGCTGACCCTGATTTCCGTAGACGCGATTGGCAGCTTCCTGGGCCCTGGCAGTCAAGGGGCCTGTCATTACCGTGGCCAAAATGAGCAGTGAGATGCAGAGTGTCTTTTTCATCATAGTTCTCCTTCTGAGATTGAGTTAGCTTCCTATGATGTCTGGTAGCCAGTCTGATGCCTGCACTGATTCATCGCGTTGGTTACTCTTCCGGTTCAGGGTAACGAATCGAGTATCTGATCCACACGTTCGGTGGTCAGATTCTCGTGATAATCAAAATTAAGTTGGAACATTGGGGCCGTACCGCACGACCCGAGACACTCCACGAGTGACACAGTGAATTTGCCGTCGGCCGTAGTCTCGCCCGGCTTGATGCCGAGCTTGTTACAGACATGTTCCGTAATCTTGCCTTCACCCATGATTTTGCACGACAACGTCTTGCAAATCTGGATGTGATACTTGCCGACCGGCTTCGTCTGAAGCATCGAGTAAAACGTCGCGACTTCCCAGATGTCCGTAACTCGCAGCTCCAGACGGTCCGCCAGGTATTGCACTCCCGGAGGATCGAGGTAGCCACGTTCTCGCTGCACGATGAACATCAAAGGCAAAATCGCGGAGCGTTTGATTGGATACTTGGCTATATGTCGATCGATTTCCGCCTCGACCTCGGACGAGAAGCTGGCCGCCGGCGGCATGTGGACCGGGTGATCCGGCGGCTGAATTTTGATCAGGACTTCGGCCATGACAACTCAAGCTCAATCAGAAAGAAATAGCCACTGAGGCACGGAGACACAGAGCGAAACAACTAAAAAAACATACAGGCAAGGCGGCGGACCCGCGGCAATTCCTTTCAAATTCCTCCGTGTCTCTGTGCCTCTGTGGCAATCTCACCTGTCAATCTCTCCCAGGACAATATCCAGCGATCCAATGATCGCGACGATGTCCGCGATCATGGCGCCGTGCGACATATGCGGCAGGGCCGAAAGATTCACAAAACTGGGACCGCGGAAATGAACTCGCGCCGGTTTTGGCCCGCCCGTTGATTGCACGTAAACACCGAGCTCGCCTTTGGAAGCTTCAATCGGCATGTAGACTTCACCGGCCGGCACGTCAAAGCCTTCAGCCACGATCAGGAAGTGATGAATCAGGGCGTCCATATGCGTCTTCATCGCTTCGCGATCCGGCAAAACAATTTTTGGCGCATCCGCTTTTACGGGACCAGGCTTTAGGCGCGACAGAGCCTGGATCACGATCTTCTGTGACTCGAGCATTTCGCGCATGCGCACCATGTAACGCGCCCAAACATCGCAATCCGGTTCGGTCGGAATCTCAAAATCATAATTCTCGTAACCGCAATAGGGGTTGGCGCGGCGGATATCCAGCGCGATACCACTGCCACGCAAGCTGGGCCCTGACAAGCCCCAGTCGATGGCGTCCTCAGCCCTGATCACGCCCACGCCCTGCGTGCGTTTCTGAAAAATGCGGTTACCTGAAACCAGGGTGTGGAATTCTTTAACTGCCTTCGGAAACTCATCGATGAATTGTTGGACGCGCCGCTCAAAACCGGCCGGGATGTCCATCATTAATCCGCCGATGCGGAAGTAAGATGGAGTCAGACGCCCGCCCGACGCCGCCTCAATCAAATTCAGAATCTTTTCCCGCTCGCGAAAGGCGTAAAAGAAAACTGTCATCGCGCCGATGTCGAGGGCGTGCGTGCCCAGCCAGACCAGATGCGAAGCGATGCGCTGCAGTTCGCAGGTCAGCACGCGAATGGTTTGCGCGCGCTCCGGAATTTCCAGCTGGAGCAGCTTCTCGACCGCCATCACATAAGCCAGGTTGTTCCCGAGCGGATTGAGGTAATCCATCCGGTCGGTGATCACGATCCCCTGCTGATACTTCCGGTACTCAAACAGCTTCTCCATCCCGGTGTGGAGATAGCCGATGTCCGGCGTGGCTTTGACCACCATCTCGCCGTCGAGCACCAGTTCAAGGCGCAGCACGCCGTGCGTCGAAGGATGCTGCGGACCCATCGAAATCGTCATCTGCGTGTCAAGCGGACGATCGACGACTTCGAATTGCGGCGGAATGTTCGTTACGGAACTCATTTCCAAAGTCCAAAGTCCAAAGTCCAAAGCCCAATGTCCGCGGCCGTCGACCTTGGACTTTGGACGTGGGACATTGGACTATTCCAAACTGTACGGCTCGTAACCTCGCAAGGGAAAATCTTTTCTTAGCGCATGTCCCTGCCAATCGTCGGGCAAGAGAATGCGACGCAAATCGGGGTGATCGTCAAAGACGACGCCGAATAGATCATAAGTTTCCCGCTCGTGCCAGTTCGCTGTGCGCCAGATTCCGGTCACAGTAGCCACATGCGCATCATCTTCGTTAAGCAGAACCTTGAGCCGCAGGCGATGAAACCTGGTGGTGGAAAACAGGTGATAGTTCACCTCGAAGCGAGGCTCTTCTTCGGGTCCTCGATCAAATCCGCACACGTCCGACAGAAAATTGAACTCCATCCCGGGCTCATGCTTGAGAAAATGGCAGGCCGCAACGATGTGTTCACGCGGAACAATGATCGTGGTTTCACCCAGGGCGTCAACCTCATGCGCGACCCATTCCGGATGCTGACGCTGTAACGCCGCCGCAAACAGCGACGGCGTTTTGCCTTCCTGATTAGAGTTCGATTGATTTTCCAGAGCAGCTGCTTGCGGTTTCGGTTGTTCCATTTTCAAATGTCAAATTTGAGATCTGAGATCTCAAAAGGACCGCCGTTTCTCATGTCTCGAAGCAATTGTGTAGGGCTTTGACGCCGGCGGTTCGCGCAGAGTCGAACCATCAGTGATCGGCAAGGTGCCCGGCGTGAGTGCTTCTCTCGCTTCTTCATCAGGAGCATCCCGCCGGTCGCGAATCGATTCCTTCATAACCTTTTCCTGAAGCATCGTGACCGCGTGAATCAACATCTCCGGGCGCGGCGGGCAACCCGGAATATAGACATCGACGGGAACGATCTTGTCGACTCCCTGGACAATGGCGTAGTTGTCAAAAACGCCGCCCGAAGTCGCACACGCGCCCATCGAGATTACCCACTTCGGCTCAGGCATCTGATCGTAAATGCGGCGCAAGACCGGGGCCATCTTGCGCGACACGCGGCCCGAGACGATCATTACGTCCGCCTGGCGTGGCGAAGCCCGGAACACTTCAGATCCAAAGCGGGCCAGATCGTTACGCCCGCTGGTCGCGTTCATCATCTCAATCGCACAGCAGGCCAGACCGAACGTCGCCGGCCAAAGCGACGACTTGCGCGCCCAGTTGATCAGCGCATCAAGCGGCGCCACCAGAATCTCAGGCAAACTCTCGCCGATTACGTTCTCAAGTCCCATTTGATTTTCGCGCAAGCTGTTGACTTGCGGCCTTTTGGTTAAGCAGCCTTTCGCTTATTGACCTGTTCCCGCGCTTCCAACAATCTTCCTTCAGCCTCGGCCTCGCGGCGGGCACTCTCGCTCCAATTGAAAGCGCCTTTCTTGATCACATAAATCAAACCGGCGGCCAGCAGAGCGATGAACACAACCATCTCAAAGAAAACGAGATTGCTGAGTCCGTATTCCGGAGCTGAGAGCCGCCTGAATACCACGGCCCACGGCACCAGAAAGATGACTTCAATGTCGAACAGGATAAAAAGCATTGCGATTAGATAAAACTTGACCGAGAATCTTTCCCGCGCTGACCCCACCGGATCCTTGCCACACTCGTAGGGCATGAGTTTCGTTCGCGTTCGTTTTCTTTGTCCCACCAGCTGCGAAAGCCCGATGAAGGTCACGGCAAATCCGGCCGCGACGATGAACATCAGCACAATCGGCAGATAGTCACTGAGATTGAAACTCATGGTTTAGGGCAAAGAGCGAAGTGCTAAGAGCAAAGACTCAGGGCTCAAACCCTTTGCTCGTAGCGCGTGGCTCGTGGCCCGCCTTTGCTTGAGAATCATTGTACAAGCGTGATCGTAGGCGAACGACCAAGGGGTGTCAAGCGGATCGGCTTCACAATCGGTTAGTAAAATTGATTGATTGACCGTCGAAAAATCGATGTGCTACCGTTCGAGTTGCCTTTCGGAATTACTGCGCGCCAAAACCTCCGGCAAAGGGTCTGAATCAAAGTGATTACCGGTTACAACACTGACGTCGAATTCGACGGTATCGTCTATCACGTGCAAACCGAAGATAAAGGTTTGGACACGCCGGTAATTCTCTCGCTGGTTTATTCCGGAGGCGCGATCCTGGCGAGTAAGCGTGCATCGTACGATGATTTGGTTGCGCGCGGCTTTGACGAAAGCATTCTCGCCGCCCGACTCCAGCGTCAGCACAAACTGATTTGCGCTGCCGTTCATGCAGGCCGCATCGAGGATCTTAAACAGTTGGGGTCGAGAGAATCAGCCCCGGCCACCTCGAGCGTTAACGCCGGCCTTGAGAAAGAGCCAAGCGCGGCCGAAGACGAGCCGAAGGTCGAAGCCGAACCCACTGAACCGCCGGTAGAGAACCCCGAAGTGGAAATTGAGAGTGCCGGCGATCGCTTTTCAATTTCGGGTGACGCTTCGGAGCATAGCGGATTGACCGTGATGTTGTCGGGTTCCCATGAATTGCGCGGCGGCAGTTCGGTGACTTTGCGTTTGAATGTCCTGCGCCGCGGTTCCGGTGGAAAGGAACGCGTGCCGGATGCAAAAGTAACGGTAAAGACGTTAGGCAGTAACTTCACGTCCCAGACCACCTACGCGACGACGGATGCTCGTGGAACGGTGGTAGTGTTGATCTCACTGCCCGATTTCAAGGATGGCCGGGCAGCCGTTCTGATCCGGGCAGAGGCGAACGGCGAAGTGGCCGAGCTGCGAAAAATTGTCCTGCCATCGAAGTCCTGACCTCGCGAAAAACAATTTTGCACATCCAGGTAAACGGAGAGAGCCAGGAATTGCCGGACGGATTAAGTCTCGAAGATCTCGTCCAGAGACTATCACTGCCGGCGACGCGAATCGCAATTGAGTTGAACAAGAACGTTGCGCGCCGCGCCGACTGGGCAAGAACGATCCTGGCAGAAGGGGATCGGGTGGAGATCGTGCACTTCGTCGGCGGAGGGCAATAGCGCCGCCCGTTTCTGATTTGCCTCTCATTAAAACCTCGCTTCAGGAGTCTGTTGGGAAATTCGTGGCGCTGGTGTTCTCTTCGATCGTGTCAGAACCGCGAGCGGTAGCGACCGGATCAAGACACAATTGAGTCGCCCAACGAACGTTTTCTAGTGTATCGCTTGATCCGGTTGCTACCGCTCGCGGTTCTGACACTAGTCGACACAGAGGACCACAGCCTTGCATAGGGAAATCTTTTTTCGACACGATCCCGCAAACCTCTTTCCCCTCACTTCGATTTCAAACAGACTCGGTGTAGAGTGATCGCAAAAGAGGTATTTCAAGAGACATGTCCACACCAGCACCCGCCGCAACCGATCAATTTCACATCGGCGGTAAGGTTTTCAACTCGCGCTTAATCATAGGCACCGGCAAATATCGTTCGTTTGAAGAGATGAAAGCAGCGCACCGGGCGTCGGGCGCGGAAATGGTTACCGTCGCCGTGCGCCGCGTGCCTCTCGATCGCAGCAGCGAATCGTTTCTCGATCATCTGGACCCCTCTTTGCAAATCCTGCCGAACACGGCTGGCTGCTATTCGGCTGAAGAAGCTCTGCGCACGGCGCGTTTGGCGCGCGAGGCCCTGGATACCGAATGGATCAAGCTGGAAGTAATCGGCGATCAAACAACGCTGTTCCCGGACAATGAACAGACGCTGGAAGCCGCCCGCATTTTAGTCAAGGAAGGCTTTATCGTCCTGCCCTACTTCACCGACGATTTGATTATGGCGAAGAAGCTGCTCGAGGCCGGCTGTCCGGCAGTGATGCCGCTCGCCGCCCCGATCGGCTCAGGCCTGGGCATCCAGAATCCTACCAATCTGCGCATCATGCGCGAGCAGCTTCCCGACGCGACGATCATCGTCGATGCCGGCGTCGGCACGGCGAGCGACGCAGCGATCGCGATGGAGCTGGGCGCTGATGCGGTCCTGATGAACACCGCAATTGCTGAAGCGGCCGATTCGGCGAAGATGGCCGCGGCGATGAAACTGGCGATTGAAGCGGGGCGGCTGGCTTACTTGTCAGGTCGCATGTCGAAGAAGCTTTATGCCAGCGCGTCGAGTCCCGTTGCAGGTGTAGTTCGCTGAAAAAACTTGTCACAAGTTGACCCCAGGAAGCGTTTGCCTCGGTACATACAACATCCTTGAGGTGTCACGCCCCCAAAATCGTATGGAGGCGGTCGTTAATCTGAAATCGGCCTCTTAAGACAAAATTGTGGGAAGCTTTGCATGGGCACCGGAAGCGCCAACCCTGGCGAAATAACACTGACTAGCTCCCATCCATCATTACCTAAAATATTCAAAGCTTCCGGGAATGTCTGCGCTGGCAATCGCTCTCCATTTGCAATAAAGAGCTGCGCGCCTTTCTCGCTAGACACGTTCATCCACATGTATTCCCATCTCTGCATAGTAAACCTCGCGGAAAATTTTCGTTGATTTCGTGCCTTGATAGCCTGTTAGGAAGGAGGCTCTACTCTCCAAGTTGGGATGAAAAAGACCCATAAACCTGGTGGCCTCTGAGTTGTTAGGGCAGCCCAACTATACGCTTGTCACTCTACCTTACAAGCAAAAACGCAAAAAAGGCCGCAACTTGCTCAGATGATGTCTTGTGACCTGACTTGCAAGATTTGAAATGTTGAGGCGGCGCTCGTTATGGACACGAAACGAGTGGCCTAAGTTGGGCGCGCGGCCGGCGCAGTTGTGGGATTTGAAAAGTCGGCTCAACTTTGTCGTTAGCCGCCGTCCCACTGAAATTGCCTGCCTGGCTGGCGTACTGCAACGAATTGTTCGTAGCCGCGCAATCCACGGTTGTCGTTCCGCGGTTGAAGATCTCGATGAAGTCGTTTATGAGGGTTGCGCGGCGTTTCCCCTGCTCGATGCGGGCTGTCCGGCGGTGATGCCGCTGGTTGCGCCAATCGGATCAGTTCTGGGTGTGAGAAATGCTGCCAACGTGCGCATCATGCCAGCAGCTTCCCGACGCGACGATCATCGTGGATGCCGCGTTATTCGCTAGCAGTATCTCGCAAGCTCATAAATCTCGTGCCGGCCTCTTAGTTTTTCACGCGATTCGTCGCCAGATTTTCCTTGCGGTCTGCCGTGAAAAGTAGTAAACACGCCTCCACCTCGCATTGACTCAACCCAGTTGAAGTAAGGAGGCGCGATTCTTATGCCAGCGCGAAAAACACCCACCTCAGGCAAAGCCAAAGCAGGTAAAGCGAAAGCGACTAAGGCCAAAGCCGTGAAGGCCAAACTTGTTCCGGGTAAGTGTTCCGGATGGAAAGCGGTCTTTAATCAGTCAATTCTTCGAGTCATAGGCAAATGCATATTTCCGACGCACGGATTCAAAGTCACTTTGAAGCAGGCCGTGCCGCAGGGAATAAACCCGGCGATCTTGCTGCTGAAAAAAACCGTGAAGCCGCCAACCGGTATCGTGATCCAGACTCCGCAAGTTGTGAACGTGACTTTCACCAAGAAAACCACGTTCAAATACCAGAAGGTCACGATCCTGCCCGATGGAGTCACGATCAACGTGCAGGTCGTCTTGTTGCGTAAATAGAGTCCGTTCACTGTCTCTCTCGGTGTCTCTGAGAGGCCTCACTGCCTCTGTGGTGAACACTTTCTAAAATGTTTCACCACCGAGAGGCCGAGCCGCGCAGCGGCACAGGGAAGCCAACCATTTCCGACAGACAGGCGCCGCTAATCAGCCGCTAATCAGACGGCGCGGTAAACTCTTGCGCCGGAGAAGAGGGCTAAAATCGATGGCCAATGACCAGAACCAGCTGGACCAGATCAATCACATCGTTGTCTTGATGATGGAGAACCGTTCCTTCGACAACGTTCTTGGCTGGCTGTACGACGGCGATCACAAACCACCGCGTGACCAAAAGTTCGAAGGGGTCTCCGGCAAAAATCTCTCGAACCCGCGAAGTATTCCGCCCGATGGAAATAACGCTCCCGTCGGCAAGGGCACGGTGATGACCGATCCGTATCCGGATCCCAACGAGCCCTATGATCACGTCTACTCGCAAATGTATGGAGTAAGTCCGCCACCGCAAATCATTCCGAACACCACGGCGACGCCTCCGATGAACGGTTTTGTAGTCGACTATGCCAATGCGATCCAGACAGCCGGCAAACCGAAGACGGGTTGCAATAAGCTGCTTTCATGGCTCTTGCGCGGCAACACTCCTTTGGACACAGATCCCGGAGTCATCATGAACTGCTTTGCGCCGGACAGTCTTCCGGTGATCAGCGGTCTCGCCAGAGCCTACGCCGTGTGCGATCACTGGTACAGTTCAGTGCCGACGCAAACATTTCCCAATCGCTCGTTTGTACACGCCGCCACGTCTTCAGGTTACGTGACCAACTTGTGGAAGACCGGCCCGCACGAATGGGACATTGGATATCTGCTCAACACGACGCCCACTGTTTTCAACCGGCTGTCAGAGAAGGGAATCGATTGGCGGATTTACTACGGCAACGCTTTGCTCCTGTGCAATGCGCTGATGATCCAGAAAGAGCTCTGGCAGTATGTGCCGCTCGATCGACACTTCTTTCCTTTTGCGCAATTTTGCGAGGACGCCGCGAACGGAGATCTCCCTGCCTATACGTTTATCGAACCGAACATGCTGTGCAGCCGAACATACGGGCCCGAGAACGACATGCATCCGGCGTTTGCGATCACGGAAACCGGCGCGGCGACCAACGCGTTGTACGGGGACGAACTGATCTTCAAAATATTTGAGGCCCTGCGAAAGAGTCCCACCTGGGACAGCACCTTGCTGATCATTACGTTCGACGAGCATGGAGGAACCTACGACCATCTGCCGACGCCTCCCCCGTTCGCTAAATCGCCGGACGGCATCGTGACTCCACCGACCGAGCCTGGCGGAAGCGGATTTAACTTCGAGCGTTTTGGCGTCCGAGTTCCCACAGTCCTGGTCTCGCCGCTAATTGAAGAAGGTACCGTTTGTAATACGCATTTTGATCACACTTCGATCATCAAGACTGTTTCCCGGCGCTGGCTGAACTCAGAATATCTCACCGAGCGCGACAAATATGCGAATGACGTCGGCGAAGTGCTGACGCTTGAGAGGCCCCGCGCCCACGGCCCGCAAATCACGCCGAATCCGCCGCCGCCGTTCAAGAGCTGTGGCGCGCACCCGCTCTCGCCGCTGCATCAGGCCCTGGTCGCGGCGGCGAATAATTTCCTGAAGCAGCAAACGGGCGAATCGCTCAACCTCGAAAGAATTCAAACAACCGATCAAGCAGTCGAAGCACTGGACGCGCGAGAAGAAGGGGTTCGTGCGGCGATGGCTGGAAAGAAGAAGTAACTCGGGTCTGCTGACGGGAAATGTACGCAGCGGTGGGGTGTTTGTCGTAGACCCAGCTGCGAAGTAGCAGCAGAGTTAAGCCCAAGGTGAGGCTTTGCGAGGGCTGCTTCGCAGCTCAGGGACACGAATGCGTCGGCGACGCGGTGCTGTGAGGAGTGACTGCGCCGGCCGTGAAATCTGTCAGATTGTTGTTGGTGTCAGTGCAACCGGTCCCCGCGACTCCCCTTCGGATAACTGCGTTGGTTGTGCTCGGAGCCGGAGTCGGTCCTGTTCCTTCAAAACAATTTGCCGTAATTCCATAACCGACAAAATCGACAATTGTTGAGTTTGCCGGACAGGTGACCGCCGGAAGGGCAGTCGTGCCGCGCACCAGCGCTACCTTACCGGCTGTTGCGGCCATCACGATACTCCCGGTCGCGTCGACAGCAGGTAGGGCCATGCCGTTCGCCCCGCCTGACGAGAGTTGAATTAAGAAATACTGCCCCGGCGCGAGTGTCCCTGAGTTGAGGTCAAATTTTACGCTGGCTGCGGTTCCGCCGAATGAGCCGGTCGCGCCGATGTACTGAATTGAATAATTGGTGAGCGCGAAGTTCACCGTGGTATCGCCGCGATTAAATAGCTCGACAAAGTCGTTCTTGTAAGTCGCGCCCGCGTTACCGCCGCCGCCGTACAACTGACTGATCAACACCAACGCGGTGTCATCATTTTGAATAGTCCCGAGACCAGAGTCGTCCCCGATCGTGGCGCCGCCGCCGGACGGATTTGAGATTACGACCGTGAAGGTTTCATCGGATTCAACCAGAGTGTCGCCGTTTACGATCACCTCAAATGTGGTCGAATTTGCGCCGGGGATAATCGTCTTGCCGATCACGCTGGCGGCCGCATAGTCGTTGTCTTCGCTCAGGGGATTATGGTCATGCGCGGTCCCGTCGACAGTTGTGATGTCGAAGCTGATGCCTCCCGTTGGCGCGGGTAAGCTGGAATTGATGGTGAAGGTGAACGTAGTTATGCCGCCGTTGCCTTCGGCCATGGTGACATCACCGATGCTCAGGATTGGACTGTCATCGTTTTGGATTGTGCCCTGACCCTGACTATCTAAAAGCGTCGCGCCGCTCACGTTCGAGACATTCATAAAGAAAGTTTCAGTCGGCTCGATATTCAGATCGCCGTTGACCGTGACAGCGAAGTTGTAAGAAGTGCTGCCCTGCGCGATTGTCTGATTGGTGAGCGCATGAGACACATAATCGTTATCGGCCGTTGTCGCTGTGTTATCCGCCGTAGCGATGTCGAAAGAGACGGACGCGGGAGCTGCCGCTGAAAGTGAAACGTGGAAGACGAACGTCTTCGTACCCGCGTCGCCTTCGGGGGCCGATACATCGTCAATAGAGAGCGCCGGCAGATCGTCATGCTGGATCGTACCCACGCCATGTCCGTCCGTCACCGTCGCGCCGGCCACATTGGTGACGTTAACGAAGAAAATCTCGTCCGGTTCGACTTCGTTGTCTCCATTAATCGTGACAGTAAAGCTGTAAGTTGTTTGTCCTGCGGGAATGATCTGACTTGTGAGCGACTTCACCGCGTAATCGTTATTGGCGGTCGTCGCGCTGTTGTCCTGCGTCGCAATGTCGAAGGTGACATCTGCAGCCTGCGCCGGCGCCGAGAGGCCGACGGTAAACGTGGCGTTGGTCGTTCCGCTGTTTCCTTCAGTCACCGACACGTCGTTGATCGAAAGACTCGGCCTCAGATTCGGAATCGCCCCACCGCTGCAATTGTTTGCCGCCGAGCTTAAGTTGCGCGGGAAGGGCGTCGCAGTGAAAGCATCCGCGGCATTGTCATTCGTGTCGGCACAGCCGCCGGCTCTGCGGAAATCAGCCGTGGTGTTGCTCGCCGCCGCAGCCGGCGCGGCGCCTTCGTAACAATGACCGGAGGTGTTGGCGTTGTTTCCGTAACCAATCAAATCGGCAACGGTCGCAGCGTTCGAGTTGAAAGGCGAAACTGCGTCATCGCCCGGGCAACTTGAAACGGTTAGGGCCGTGGTACCAACAACGAGCGCAACTTTGCCGGAAGTCGATCCTAAATTGATCGAGCCCGTCGCGTCTGCGGCCGGCGGGGGCAAACCGTTCGTCGTGCCGCCCGCCTCCTGCACCAGGAAGTATTTTCCGGGAGCGAGGCTGCCCGTCGTCAGATTGGTCTTGTTGCTGCCAAAGTTGGTTCCCACGCCGGCGTACTGAACTGAATACGGTGTCAACGCAAAGTCAACGGTCGTCGTGCCCCGGTTAAAGATTTCAACAAAATCGTTCTGGTAAGTTGCTCCGGCGTTGTTGCCGCCCCCGTAGACCTGGCTAATCGACAGATTGGCGACATCGTCGTTCTGGATTGTCCCCTGGCCCTGGCCGTCGCCGATGCTGGCGTTGGTTGCGTTGGTGACATTGACGAAGAAGGTCTCGATCGGCTCGACCAGCGTGTCTCCGCTGACCGTAACGTCGAACGCGTAGGTTGTGCTGCCGGCAGGTATGGTTTGACCGGAGAGACTGCGGGCGACGTAGTCGCCGCCGGCAAATCCCGAATTGTCTGCCGTGGCAATATCGAAAGTAATGCCGCCGGCCGGTGCAGGCAGCGTCGAAGTCACCGTAAAAGTAAACGTGGTCGCGCCGCTGTTGCCTTCCGAGACGGCCACGTCATTGATATTCAACACCGGAGAGTCGTCGTTTTGAATCGAACCCTGACCTTGCCCATCGATGACCGTCGCATTCGTGACATTAGTGACATTGACGAAGAAAGTTTCGTTCGGCTCAATATCTACGTCGCCGTTGACAGTGACGTCGAACTGATAAGTCTGCTGGCCGCTCGCTATCGTTTGATTGGTCACTGAGCTGGAAACGTAATCAATTCCGGCAGAAGTTGCGGTGTTGTCCTGTGTGGCGATGTCGAAAGTTACGGGAGCAGGCGCCGGACCTGACAAGCTGACTGTGAACGTGAACGTCTTTGTGTCCGCATCTCCTTCTGCGGCCGACACGTCGTTCACCGACAGGGTGGGGAAGTCGTCATTCTGAATCGTCCCTTGACCCTGTCCGTCGGTGACATTGGCGCCGGTAACGTTGCTCACGTTGACCAGGAAATTCTCGTCGCTCTCAACTGCAAGATCGCCATTGATCGCAACCGTGAACGTTCGGGTCGTTTGCCCGGCAGGAATAATCTGATTAGTCAGGCTCTTGGCGACGTAATCACTGTTGGCCGTAGTTGCGGTGGCATCAGCGTTCGCGATGTCGAAGCTGACGTCCGCGCCTTGCGCTGCTGCTGAAAGGCTGATGGTGAAGGTCGCCGTCACTGTCCCGCTGTTGCCTTCGATCAGGATCACGTCATTGATCGAAAGATTCGGCGTTGCGGCGCCGGCACAATTGTTTGGCGGCGAACTCGAGTTGCGCGGCGACGCTGTCGAAGTAAGGAAGTCCGCCGCATTCTGGTCTGTGTCCGTGCAGCCTCCGGCCTTGCGGTAGACAGCGATAGTGTTGTTGCTCAGCGTGAACGACGCCGGGCCGCTGCCTTCGTAACAGTGATTTGCGGTTACGGCTGTCCCGCCATAGCCGGCGAAATCTGTGACGTTGGCATTGAGCGGATTGAATAGCGCCGTTGCGTCATCGCCCGGGCAATTGCCGGTCAGAAGCGCCGTGCCGGAAACGAGTGCGACTTTCCCAGCGGTGGTGCTGGTTAAATTAAGAGTCCCGGTCGCATCAGCGGTCGGCAGGGCTGCGCCGTTCGCGCCTCCGGATGTTTCCCGCACAAGGAAGTAGCGGCCGGGCAGAATCGTGCCGGAAGTTAGATCAGTCTTTGCCCATGTCGCTGCCGTCGTGCTGAGGAACTGCGCTGAGTAAGGCGTGACTGAAAAGTCGATCGTCGTTGTGCCGCGATTGAAGACCTCGATAAAGTCATTCGTGAAGGTGGCGCCGGAAAGACCGCCGCCGGGATAAACCTGACTGATGGAGAGATCCGCGACGTCGTCGTTTTGAATTGTGCCGGCGCCCTGGTTGTCGCCGATGATTGCGCCGCCGGTTGCGCCTGTGAGATTTACCAGGAACGTTTCGTCGTGCTCGACGAGTGTGTCGCCGCTGATGTCTACGCTAATTGTCTTCGCGGTTTCACCAATTGCGAAAGTCAATGTGCCGCTGGCTGACTGATAATCTGAACCGCTGGCGGCGGTCCCGCCAGCGGTTGCGTAATCCACAGTAACGACTGTTCCGCTCGTTTGTGATAGCGATACGTTGAAGGTGGCGACCGAACTTCCGCTGTTGCCTTCGACGATATGGACGTCGTTGATCGAGAAGGTTGGCACCGGAGGCGCGGGATCGTCATTGGTGATTGTGGCCTTGCCCTGATTGTCGGAAATCGAGGCATTCGTGGAGCTGCTTAAATTAACAAAGAAAGTTTCGCTGGGCTCGAACATCGTGTCGCCGTTGATCTCTACCGCGATTGTCTTTGACGTCTCGCCCGGATTGAACGTCAGCGAGCCGCTCGTTGACTGGTAATCGCTTCCCGCCGTGGCCGTATTGTCCGCCGTCGCGTAATTGACGGTTACAGTCTGGCCGCTGGCAGTCGAAAGCAAAACAGTGAACGTTGCGTTCGTCGCGCTGCCGTCGCCCTCTGCGACGCTGACGTCGTTAATTGAAAGCGATGGGGGCGGATCGTTGTCGTTGATCGTTCCCTGGCCCTGTGTGTCGAGAATGACGGCATTGGCGGCGTTCGACAGGTTGACCAGGAAAGTCTCGCCAGGCTCATCAAGTCTGTCGCCGTTAATCAGCACCGTGATCGTCTTAGTCAAATCACCGGGATTGAAAGTCAGCGTGCCGCTACTCGTTTGATAGTCCGCAAGTGCTCTGGCAGTGCCATCAGCGGTGGCAAAATCTACCGTGACCGTTCGAGTGCTCACTGTCGTCAAGCTGACGGTGAAAGTAGCGTTGACGGCGCCGGTATTGTTTTCGGTGACCGTGACATCGTTGATAGTGATTTCCGGCTTGCATTCACCCACGGGCGAGGCGCTGTTTCGCGGGTTGGCTTGCGCCACAAAGAAATCATTCGCATTGTCTTTGGTGTCGACACAGCCACCCGCTTTGCGGAAATTGCCAGTAGTATTGACCGGTGCACCTGTGGGCCCAGTCCCCTCGAAGCAGTTGGCGCTGCTTCCATAACCCACAATGTCCAGAATGTCCGTGTTAGATGGGCATGCGCCTGAAAGGACGGTGACGCTGGAAGTGAGGGCGACTTTGCCGGCCGCGGTCGTCATCGAGATAGTTCCGGACGCATCGGGCGCGGGCAGATCCTGCGTGCCGCCGCTGCCCTGGTCTTCCTGCACAAGGAAATAACGCCCGGGCCGAATAAGACAACTTCCGGTTAGACAGAGAGGTGTGACCGACCAATTTCCGCTTCCCGTGGCTGAGTTGTATTGAACCGACCAGCCCGCCAGGTCTACTGTCGATGTGCCGCGATTGTAGATTTCAATGAAGTCGTTTCTGAGAATTGCGCCGGCGTTGCCTCCTCCGCCGTACAACTGACTGATAACCAGCAGAGGCGTGTCGTCGTTTTGGATCCAGCCGGAGCCCTCGGCATCACCGATGGACGCGTTTTCTGAGACGTTGGAGATGTTGACGAAGAAATTCTCGTTAGCTTCGACCAACGTGTCACCATTAACTGTCACGTCAAAGCTATAGCTCGTTTGCCCGGCGGGGATTGACTGATTCGTGAGAGTGCGCGCGATGTAATCTCCGCTGGCCGAGGTGGCACTGCCATTCGCCGTCGCAATGTCGAAGGTGATGCCGGCCGCCGGCGCCGGCATGTTTGAACTCACCGTGAAGGTAAACGTGGTAGCTCCGCTGTTGCCTTCGTGACCCGCAACGTCTTTGACGCTCAGCGCCGGACTGTCGTCGTTTTGGATCGTGCCGGTGCCCTGACCCTTCGCCACGCTCGCGCCGGAAACATTCCTTATGTTCACCAGGAAGGTTTCGTTGGATTCAATTGTCGAGTCGCCGTTAACAGTGACGTCGAAGGCATACGTCTGTGCGCCGGCCGGTATCGACTGATTCGTTAAGCTGCGGGCTCCATAGTCGTTTGAGCCTGTAGTTGCGGTCGCATCCTGAGTTGCGATATCAAATCTCACTCCGCCCGCAGGCGCGGGTTGTGAAAGGCTCACAGTAAAAGCGAACGTGGTCGTTCCGGAATCGCCCTCGTTAAGGCTGACGTCGTTGATACTGAGCGCCGGACCTGTGACGGTCAGCGCTGCCTCAACGCTATTCGCTGTAGTCGTGCCGTCATTTGCCGATGCCGTGATCTTAGCTGTTCCGGGATTATGTGTGCCGGCACTGGCAGTAAAGACTCCCGTCGACGGATTAGGCGTAATTGACTCGATCGTGGCTACGGCCTCGTTATCAGAAGCAAAGGTAATCGGCACGCCAATCATTGCGCGTCCGAATTGATCAAACGCCTGGGCAGTAAATGAGGTGGATTGTCCGACCGTCGCACTGGTTGATGCCGGCGAGATGTTGACGGACGCAGGATGGCCCGGACAGACGCCGAACGGCTTGCCGTCCAATTTCAACCCCCCTGAGAATTTTCTTCCTGCCGCAGCCGCAGGCGCCGTATGAAGCACGAAATGCCCTGTCGTGTCGGGCGCGCGTGTCAGCGACTGGGCGTTGCCGCCGTTCAGCCCGGTTGACCCGCCGTATGAGAATTGAGTGACCAGACTCCCTTCAGCATCACGAACCAGAATCGTAAGTCCGCCGTTGGTTAAGGAAAGTCCACTTGTCGAGGTCCTTACAACTTGCGCGCAGCCAAACAGCGGTTTGGCCGGATCGAAAGTACCACCGCCGAAAACAACCATGGCGTTACCGGCCGGCACCATGGTGTTGGCCGCGAAGGTGTGGCGCACAGTTTCGTTGGCGCTGGTGTTTGAGCGTGTCCGCAGCGTCCAGCCGGAAATGTTCAGCGCGGCGTCCGTGGCGTTCACCAGTTCAACAAATTCGTCCTGTGCGCCGTCACGCGTACCGTCGTGATTGGCGTCGCCTTCAACGCCCGTAGGCGGATCGGCCAGCAGCTCGTTCACCAACAGCGTCGGCGCGGTGACCTTGAGCAAAGCCGCGCCATTCGTGTTTTGGGTCGTCGCTTTGATAGTCGTCTGTCCTTCGGCAAGGCCGCTGGCCAGACCATTCTGATCGATGGTCGCGACGTTCGTAGCGCTTGATTCCCAGCTGAAGGTGAGTCCCGCGATTTCGTTTCCGAATTGATCCAGCCCTCTGGCAGTTAACTGTTGTGCGCCGGTGGCAGGAATGGTCGCCGTATTCGGCGTCACTTCGACACTCGTCAACACACGCTGTACAGCCCGCACGGTTAACGTGTCGGGCGCTGATTGAATGCCGCGGCCGCTGGCGGTGATGTGAGTTGTGCCTGCCGTCGAACTGGTCGCCAGGCCTGGTTGATCGATGGTAGCGACGGCGGTGTTGCTGGATTGCCAGGCGAAGTTGACTCCCGCGACTTCCTGGTTAGCAGCATCGAAAGCTTTCGCGGTGAATTGCTGCTTCGCTCCGGCGTCGATGGTCGGCGAGGTTGGGGTTAGATCGATTCGTACAATCGGGATGGTCACGAAGGGAGTTCCGTCCACACGCGTGCCTGGGCTAAATACACGTCCGCCGGCGCCGGTCGCCGGCCCGTGTCCGGTGAATGTTCCGGTAATATCAGGCGAACGTGTCAGTGATTGATTTGCACCGCCGCTCAGACCGGTTGCACCGCCATACTCGAAAATGTTTGCGATGGCGCCGGAGCTGTCACGCAACGTCACGATTCCGCCGGTGTTGCTCAGAGACAATCCGCCCGTCGAAGCTTTCAGAATGAGCGCGCCACCGAAAACCTGATCTAACGGATTCGGTGCGCCCCCGCCAAAGATGACTACCGCGGTGCCGGCCGCCACGATAGTTCCGGCTGCAAAGGTATGGCGCACGGTGTCGTTGGCGGCGCCGGAGCTGCGGGCCAGGAGTTGATAGCCGCTGATATCGATATCGTGCGAGGTGGCGTTAACCAATTCAACAAACTCATCGTCGCTCGAGCTACGTACTCCGTCATGATTTGCATCGCCGATTGAATCGGTTGGGGCTGCGCCGGGAGGATCAGACAGGACTTCGTTAATCAAAATGTCACCGCCGACAAAGAGTGTGCGGACCAGATTGCTATCACGGCTGTCGCCCTGCGCCGAAACGTTGACGACGCCGGCGCCTTTCAAGCTCGCGGGCGCCTTGAGGTGAATTTCGTCAAGGCCTGGCATCTCGGGAGAGGCCAGTACGAGTTCGGGCGAGATCACTTGTCCGCCAATGGTGACTGAGAGTTGCGTCGCGTTGCGCGCACCAGTAGCAAAAATCGTCAAGCGCAGTTTTCCGTCGCTCGGATCAAAAGGGCCTTCCTGTAAAGTGTCGCTGTTGAGCGCGAGTGCCTCGCCGGTCCCGTCCCCGCTTTTCGTAAACACGCCGGGCGCTGATTGCAGTGTGGTTACGCTGCCGCGCGAGGGGAAACCCTCAGAGTTCGTGACAATGACCTCCGCGGCCCCGAGTTCAGTCTGCGGCGGCACCAAAAAATTAACCTCACTCGGAGAGACAAAGAAGATTTGCGCCGGCCGGCCATTCACCGTGACGTTGGTGCCGCCGACGTTGGTGGGGAATGTACCGTTCGCGAGCCGCTGAGCTTGTTGCGTCGAATTCGCAAGCAGGCTGCCGCGCGCAGAGGCGATGCTGTCCGGCGCGACAGCTTTCGTCGTGGCCGGTTCGTTACCCAGCGATGCGCCGTTCAGAATCGCCAGTGCCCCAAAACTGGGTCGCGGCTGGGTGTTTGAGATATAGATCTCCGAATCATTCGCCAGGTCGCTGTTGGTTACCGCACCCGACAGCACGCGCGGAAAATTAAAAGCGATCACCGAGCCGTCATCGTTCAAAGAAGAAACAACGTCCGCGGCCGCGCTGGCAGGCGCACTGGTAATTTTTGAAAAAGTCGCGGTCGGAAGATCGTAAAAGTAGAGTTCAACGCTGCCGTCCGTATTGCCGCCGTTAACATTGCGCCGCGTCGCGAATGAAATTCGCAAGCCATCACCGCTGATCGACGGATGCAGGGGAACTTCCGTGACGCGCGCGCCGAGTGAGGTAATCTGATGGACGCCCGCGGCGCCGCGACCGTCATAAAGAAAGACCTGCGTGGTATTTGTAGCGGTCTGGCCGGCGTAAACCACGCGGGTTCCATCATCGCTAATTGCGCGTCCGTAGGTCATCTCCAGCGAAGGCACGCCAGACGCGAGGACGGTAACACGACCACCCAGCCGTGCTTGCTCAATCAAATCCCGGCTCGTCCCGGGCGTAGTTCCGTTATCACGGATGTAGGCGACGAAATTGCCGTTTCCGCTGATCTTGGCGTCTGTAAATCCGACGATGCCGGACGAGTTGGTAAGCTGAAGAAAACTCTCGGCCAGGGAATCGAAAACAAAGATCTCGAGATTCCCGTCAACATTCTGACCGCCCAAGTCGCGGTTGGAAGAGAAAGCGACAAAACGGCCATCGTCTGAAATCGATGGCTGAAAGTTTCCGTTCGTGGTGCGATTAGCCGGGCTGCCGGGTAAAGTGTTGGTGACCTGACTTAATCGCGAACCATCGTAAAGAAAAATCTCCGAGTTGCCGTCCGGGTTGGTTCCCAGCGGATCGTCTTTGGAGGCGAACACGATTCGCGAACCGTCCTGCGAGACGGCCGGCGATACTGCGCGCGTGCCGCCCATTTGTAAAAAGGTTGCCGGGTCGGCGGCGACGTTGGCGCGAATCGCGCGAAAATGATCCGTCCCGCCGGCGGCGGCCAGATCTTCGGTTGATTCAAACGCTACGATTCGTCCGTCACCGCTGATCGAGGGATTGAGGTTGATTGCTTCTTCAGTGGTGTTAGTGATGCGGCGGAGGCCGGTCGATTGGGTCTGGCCCAGTCGTAACCCGTCCGCGCACAGGACAACGGCGCCGGCAAGAATCAATGCGAATAGTCTTATCCGCTGCACGGGTAGTCTTAGTAAGAAAGCGCGCGAATTCTACAGAGTTTTTTGGTGAAAAAATTAAAGATCAGAGTGCATTCTGGGCCACGGTGAGTTAGGATTCTTGGCAATGTTTTTGCAACGCGTACAACGGAGGACGCCTGGCAAATGAAGGTCGCGATTGCTGGAGCAAGCGGGTTGGTGGGATCTGCCCTGATTCCGGTTTTGAAATCGATGGGCGCGCAGATTACCCGCATGGTTCGCTCAAAGCCGAGGGCCGGCGAACTCGAATGGCACCCCAACCAGGACGAGTTGAGTCCGGACAGTCTGGCCGGCTTTGACACGATCATCAACCTGGCGGGCGAGAACATTGCCGGCGGCCGCTGGACTGACGATCAAAAACGCAAGATTCGCGAGAGCCGGATCAACGGAACTCACCTTTTGAGTGAAGCGATTGCCAAGCTGTCGCCGAAACCGCGGGTCTTCCTTTGCGCCTCAGCCACGGGAATCTATGGCGATCGTGATGACGAAGTCCTCGACGAACAAAGCGAATCAGGCGGCGGTTTTCTCGCAGGTGTTTGTCGTGAATGGGAAGAAGCAACCAAGCCCGCCATCGAGGCCGGCATCCGCGTGGTGAATCTTCGTCTGGGCCCAATTCTCGCCCGCGAAGGAGGCATGCTCGCGAAACTCCTCACGCCGTTCAAAATGGGCATGGGCGGAAAAGTCGGATCGGGAAGACAATACATTAGCTGGATCGCGATTGACGACGTGATTCAGGCGATTAAGCTGGCAATTGAGGACGCGTCAATTCAAGGCGCGTTGAATATCGTCTCGCCGAACCCGGTAACCAACGAAGAGTTCACCAAAACTCTGGGCCACGTGCTGAATCGTCCCACGGCGCTGGCAATCCCCCCGTTTGCAGCGCGTCTGGCGTTTGGTGAGATGGCTGACGAGATGTTGCTGGCGAGCCAGAAGGTGATTCCGAAGAAACTGGCCAACGCCGGTTTTGTTTTTAAGTATCCCGAGCTGGAGCCAACTTTGAAGCACCTGCTTGCGTAGAGACCTTTGCTTACCCAAATGAAATCGGTCGAGAACAGAACGGCTCGACGCAATTCTTTCGCCGTCGCTCCTGCGGGGCTCGATCACCTCAGATGGTTGACACCAAGCCAGCCCTCGTCACTCTCACGCATCCAGCGGACTCCTGACCCCACGGCCGCCCTTGTTCAGCACGTGAACCCTGATGATTTTGTGCGGGGTTACGAGTATTATGAGTCACTCATATTACCGTCGTGTGCGAGATTTTGGCGCATGATGAATAATTAATAGTTCGGCGGCAGAACATCGGGAGTCGTATGACCTCTGGACCGTTCCTATTTGCAGTTGTGTTGGTGCTTCTAGGGCAAGTACCTCTTGTGATTCGCCTCTGGCTTGATCACAAGGAACGCGTTGCTCCATTTCGCAAGCACCTGTACGAAAGGCAAGTAGAACTATTTCCGGAGCTTTATCGCACTCTGACGGACTCCTTCGTGTCGCTCCATCACAGTTTATCTATAGCACCACCGGGCCTGGCAGTTGCTCCGGAGCATCAGGAGCTAGTGGCGAGCACAAAGGCTTCGGTTGGCCCAGCGAACGCCGAGTGGAGTGCCGCGCTAAAGAAAGCTGAACTACTTCTGCCAGCGCCGTTGGTGGCGGCCACTTCTGAATATGACATAGCATGGGCACGACTGCTCGCGGTGACGGTAGGCTTTCGCGTTTTGTCGGACGCAGAGTTGCGGAAAGAGTGGGAATCCCTCAATGGAATCTATAACACTATCGTCAACCTAATGCGCTTGTCCCTCGGCGTGGATGCCCTTTCTGGGCAGCTTCTCTCGCTTACCGTTGAGAAGCGTGCGCAGATGGTGATAGCCAAACGGACCCTGTAGTAAACGCCTGCATCTGCCGCCGAACAAATCGTTGGACCGGAGCCACCGCCAGCGAGCTTCTCATCAAGCTGATCCGGTTCTATCATGGCGCTTCTTAGCGGGCGGTGGCCCGGTCAACTGCCGTTGGGCGGCTAACCTGGAGGTGTTCGATGTCCAGATTCGTAGATTCGCGCGGCGTCTTGGCCGTTCAGGACCTAGCCAAGTCCACGCAGTTCTACACCGATGTACTGGGATTCCGTCGCGACCCGGTGGACGCGAAGGGCTGGAGCTTTCTGTCCAAGGATGCGTTCAAGCTCATGCTAGGTGAGTGCGCCGACGAGGTTCCCGCCGCCGAGGTCGGAAATCACTCGTGGTTTACGCGAGTAATGGTCGAGGGCCTCGACGAGTACTTCAATGATATCTCCGAACGCGGCGCTGAGGTGATTTCCAAGCCTACCGACAGAGCGTATGGGCTCAGGGAATTCGTGATTCGTACTCCAGACGGGCATCGGCTCATGTTCGCTCAACGCCTCGACGGCGCCCATTGGACCGGAGCGTCGGGAAGCGACTTTCGCATCAAGCGTGATCCGGCGAAGGGGCTCGGTGACGCGCCGCCCGGTCAACTGTGACGTTAGGCCGACGACGAAGCCACTTCACAAGGTGAGTTGCTTATGCGATGGATGTCAGTCTCCGCAGGGCGTTCGATCATACGCGGCGTCACGCTCGGCTCGATCGCCGCGATGCTCGTCATTCCGGTGTCGCTGCTTCGGGCTCAATCACCCACAGTTGTGCCGCGGCCGAACGTCCGTCTGCCCGACGAAGCCGCGGGCCTTGACGCGGTTGTCAGAGGCCTGATTGGGGCGTTTGACCAGGCGGATATCGTCGCCCTCGGCGAGGCGCACATGCGAAAAGTGGACTCCGATGTGCGCATTGCAATGGTCCGTCATCCGGACTTTGCCAGGAAGGTGCGATCGGTCGTGATCGAGTGCGGGAGTGTCACGGAGCAGGCGACACTCGACCGGTACACTCGCGGTGAGAACGTACCCAGGGCGGAATTGGAGCGCGTGTGGAAAGCCACCGCTGAAACCACGAACGGTTTCTGCGACGATCCGATGTACGCCGACTTTCTTGCGGCCGTGCGAGACGTCAACACTCGCCTGCCCGCCGCATTCCGCATTCGCGTGCTCGGTGGTCACTCTGGACCGGGCGGCGGCCCCACTGAGACGATCGCCGCCAGCGTGCTCAAGAACCATGGGAAAGCGCTGCTGATCTACGGTGGAGCGCATTTCTTCCTGAACGCACCCGCGGACTACTACGCCAGCACCGGGGGCAACCTCGGACTCGCGAGGAACCTCGACATCGCATTTCCCGGCCGGGTCTTCACCGTGATTCCGATCGGCGACCTCCCCCGCCCGCCAGCCCTCAAGTCGGACATCCCTCCCGACTACAGCAAGTTCGACGGCGCGCTGAAGACGTCGGTGCGCCCGGTGCTGGTGTCACTCCAGCGACCGCCCTTCCGGGATCTCTCTGTTGAAAACTTCCTCGGCCGCACACTGACAACCTGCCGCGGTGGCTGCCGGAGTGTCTTTCAGGGCAGCACGCTGACCCTGGGCCAAATGGCGGACGCGGCCGTGTACCTTGGCCGCGGCACTGTTCGAGATTGAGCGAGCGGAACGTTGGACGGCACTGAGGCAAACGCGTGGAGCGTTATCCACCCGTTAGTGTCGCGCGTAACCAAAGCGATTCGGGTCATGACCGTCCCATCCGAATCACTGGTTCGGTGGGCCTGGGAGCTACTTCAGCACGCCCCCCAACAGGTCGGCGACACCCGCCCCGCCTTTGACATTGACGAACTTCGTCAAGATGGGAACGAACTTGGTCGCCATCTCAGGTGAAAGTCCGAGCGACTTAAAAGAGCCGGCCACCGAAGCAAGTCCTCCGGCTTTACCCGGTACCATGTCGCCCATTGTGCCCAGCGCGCCTGCGGCTCCCTGCTTGGGCTTCGGCGCTGCCTCTAAGAGTCCTCCCATATCCGGTACAACGCCCGCTACCTTAGTGAAGTCTTCTGGCTTCAAACGGGTCTTGGCCAGACCGAAGAGAGCGCCAGCACCGCCAATTGCCTGCTCAGGCTTGATTGAAAGTCCCTTGGTGAGTTGCCCTACGAGTTCCGGACTCGGAGTCTTCGCTTTCGCGGGCTGTGTGGTCTGCGCCTGCGTCTGTAGCGCGCTCGCCGCGGTGAAGGCGAGAATCAACGCAAAACCTGAAAAGACTGTCTTTTTCATTGCCTTACTCCTTTTTTGACTTGCTAAACACTCCTATTGAACCGGGGGAACCCTACTACCGGGTGCTCGGGGGACAACTGGCAGAATTGACAGGTCTTGGGAGTTAGTGAGACGTTAGGCCGACACGCGATGAGCTCCTTCGCACTACAAAGTCAGTCTGCGCATTGCGCCTCGACTCGTTCCCGACGGGCCGGCCCGCGCGCGTAGATTAAGTGAAATTTCGCCGGATCACGCTTGCTGATCTCGACAGGAGATACCTATGGAAGACCAGGTTCGGTATTACCAAGCGAAGCTTCAGTACGAAATCGACCCATGGGACCTGAATGAGGCTCTTGGGCGAGGAGACAGAATTGTTCTTGTAGACACACGATCGCCGGAGGTATACGGGAGAAACCACATTCCCGGCGATATGAATATGCCCCATCGAACAATGAGTGCTGCGACGACGGCTCATCTCGACAGGGGGGGCTTTGATCGTGACGTACTGTGACGGGATTCGTTGTAATGGCTCGACGAAAGGTGCGCTGAATATGGTTCAGCTTGGCTTTCGCGTAAAGGAGCTGATCGGCGGTCTCGATTGTTGGCGGCAAGACGGATATCCGGTTGATGGACTCGAGCCTGTACAGCGCGCTGGCTCGTGCGGGTGTTCCTAGTCGACCCGCGTTTCGATCCCCCGATTTGGCGTGACCGAGAGCGGCGGGGGCTTGTTTCGCATCATGATTGGTCAGATGATGCTTGATTGAATTCGCGCTGCGCGTCAAACTCAGACGTTACGTATCCCGAATTGGAATCTACCTTGAAGCATTTGCTTGCCTGAACAGTTGGTTCCGCCCATGAAAACGTTTTACCAGAAGACGCTGCCTAAAGCCCTCGCCGTTTTTTTTTCGCTCGCGCTTACGTTCGCATTGGCGGCGGCGGCGCCTGGGCAGGAAGGTCGGCTAGTTCGTGAGAAGGTCCACGGCATTTCGCTGGAGAAAACTGTCACCGGCGAGAATCCTGACCGAAGCGTCACCGTTTATCTGCCCCCGACTTATGACACCTCGCCCAGCAAAAGATATCCGGTTGTTTATCTGCTGCACGGCATCACCGATACCGATGAAACCTGGATCAAGCCATGGAAGAAAGACGACCCATGGCAAACTGTCCAGGGCGTAATGAATCGAGGCATTGCGGAAAAGCGATTCGGCGAAATGATCATTGTGATGCCGGATGAAAAGACAAATTGGGGCGGCAGCTTCTACACGAACTCAAGTGTCACCGGCAATTGGGAGGACTTCACGGTTGCTGAGTTGGTGAAGTACATCGATGGAAAATATCGCACGCTGGCGCGGGCCTCGAGCCGCGGCATCGCGGGCCATTCGATGGGCGGATACGGTGCGATCAAGCTTGGGATGAAGCATCCGGACGCTTACTCAGTCGTTTATGGAATCAATCCGGCGGTGCTGGGGTGGGCAGAGGATCTTTCCGCCGACAACCCGGCGTTCAGCTTCCTGTCCACCAACAAGCCAACGACGCCTGACGAAGTTTCCAAAGGAGGCTTCTACGCCTTCGGCATAGTAATCGTTGCGCAGGCATTCTCTCCAAATCCAAAGAGCGCGGGCTTATTCATCGATTTGCCGTTTGAAATTGTGAACGGAAAGGTTCAGCCGGCAGAACCAGGGTACACGCGCTGGAAAGAGAATATGCCGCTTTACATGGTCGAAAAGTACGCCGCGAATCTGCGGCAGTTGCGCGGGCTGAAATTCGATTCCGGTTACGAAGACGAATTCAAACACATTCCGCCCACTGCGCGGGCGCTGTCAACGGCGCTGACCAAACTCGGCATCGATCACGTGTTCGAGGAATATAACGGCGACCATCGCAATCGCATGATGGGCCGGAACGGACGGCTGGCGAATGAGATCTTTCCGTACTTTTGGATGCTGCTGGATTCCGAAAAATAGGGATCCGGTACCGTCGTATCGATCCGATCGCGACCACTCGATTTAGAGGTGAACCTTCAACGAGCTGCGGAGCGGCGGCCAGAGTTAAGCCCAGGGCGAGGCTTTGCGAGCCTTGGGTACTGGTTGGTTAGATTGGCAAAGCCGCGAAGCGGCGACAGAGAGAGCCAGTAAACAGGCTCGGGTTGATTACCGGTAATTTGTGTCGCCCCTTCGGGGCTCGATCACCTTAGCTGGGTTGACCCAGGGCTCGCAAAGCCTCGCCCTGGGCTTAACTCTGGCCGCTGCTCCGCAGCTCGTTGAAGGTTCACGTCTAACGCGCCACGACCACCGGCTACTCTCTTGTGCTTCTGGTGCGTCAAGTATGTCATTGCCGTTTTAAACGGTTTCACTATCTCCATGGAGCCGTGGCACCTGGCTAAAGCCAGGTGTGAATGAGATAGAATTCGTGCGAACGCACTCGATACCTTTCGTGCCGAACGAGTTGTTTTTGCGACTAGCTGATAAGGAGATTTACATGACCCTGGCCTATCGACTGAGAATCTCCGCACTCATCACCATCGTGCTGCTAACTTTGAGTTTTGGCACGGCATCTGCTCAAAAGCCAACGGTAACTGCTGACCTGATCCTTCACAACGGCGTTATCTGGACGGTTGATGCTCAGAATTCAACTGCACAGGCTGTTGCGGTGAAAGAAGGGAAGTTCATTGCGGTCGGATCGAACCAGGTGGTGCTCAAGTTGCGTGGCCCGAAGACTGTGGTGATCGATCTCGGCGGAAAGTTTGTCGTTCCCGGCTTTAATGACAATCACGTGCACTTCGCGTCAGCGGCGCAGTTTCTCGAATTCAACATCATGACGGCCTCAACTCAAAATGAGTTTGTGGCCCGCGTGAAGGATGTGATTTCGCGTCTGCCAAAAGGCGAATGGATAGTCGGAGGGTTTTGGGGCGCTTACGATCAGTGGGCCGCGGCGAGCGCGGGTGGCCGGCAACGCGAGCCATTCGCGCCTGACTTGAAGCTGGTCGAAACGATCGCCGCGGATTATCCGATGTTCATTCGGAGGTTTGATGACAGTCAATTCGCGGCCAACCGTGCCGGATTACGCGCGGCCGGCCTCGATCCGGATAACCCCAGGGCGACTGAGGTCGAGTTTTTGAAAGACCAGCAGGGCCATTTCAATGGACACATGCGTGGTAAAGGCGTGACGCGCTTATTCAGTTCGGTTGTGCCGCGCAGTTTCTCGCGCGAGCGACGCATTCAGCAGACCAAAAACGCCCTGGCAGAAATTCGCAGGTTCGGCGTCACGAACGTCAGCGACATGTCTGACGATACCCAGTTGGATATCTATCGCGAGCTGCACGGTAAGGGCGAGTTGACCGTGCGTGTGCATTTTCGGCCCTTTCTTGATCGTTGGAAGGAAATGTCCGAGAAGGGAATCAAGATTGGTTCCGGCGACGAATGGATTCGCCTCGGCGCGCTCAAAGGGCACATCGACGGCATTATGGGGACGAGCACTGCGCGATTCTTTCAGCCTTACTCGAATGATCCGAACAATCGCGGGCGCTGGCGTCCGCTGATGGTGAACGACAAGGGTGAATTTGTGGAAGGAAAGTTTCTGGGATACATGCTCGACGCCGAATCGGGCCGGACTCCAGATCACCGTTCACGCAATTGGCGACGAAGCCAACAGCGTCCTGCTTAACTATTTGGAAGAGATGGATCGGCGTAACGGCAAGCGCGATCGGCGCTTCCGTCTGGTGCATGCACAGGTTCTGGCGCCCCAGGATTTCAAGCGCCTGGGACAATTGGGAATCGTGGCAGAGGTCCAGCCTTTTCATCTAAGCGACGACATGCGCTGGATGGAAGAACGGATCGGCTCTGAACGCAGCAAAGGCGCCTATGCATTCAAAAGTATCCAGCAGAGCGGCGCGATCCTATGTTTTGGAACTGATTGGCCGGGAACGTCAGCATCGGAATATCCGATCAATCCGTTGCTCGGCCTTTACGCGGCCGTGACGCGGCAGACGACTGCCGGGAAGCCCGATGCGGGATGGTTTCCGGATGAACGAATCAATATTCGCGACGCCATCAAGGCCTACACCTACAACACCGCCTATGCGAACTTTGAAGAGAAGATCAAAGGTTCGATTGAAGTTGGAAAGTTCGCCGACGTGACGGTGCTCAACCGGAACCTTTTGCGAATTGCTCCCCAAGATCTGCTTAGGACCGAAGTGGTGTACACGATTGTGAATGGGCAGATTGTGTATCGGAAGAGTTAGACGCGCGTGGAGATTTGAGTTTCCCTGATATTTTTCTTCCAGCAGAAAAGAATGTAAACGGCGCGCACACCTTCGGGATTCAAGAGAGCCCTTACGATTTGTCAGGTTCTGCTAACTCCTTCAACATTTTCTCCGCTTCAATCAGCGCCGGCTTGTAGCAATACGGCGGGCCATCGCACCACGCGCGCTCCCTGGCAATTTGAGCTTCGGCGCGCGCCCGGCCCGGCTCTTGTTCGTGTATGGCCAGCTTAGCTTTGAAGATATGAATTTCGGCCTGCTTCAGGCGATAAGCCGAGCGATTTGCGATACCCAGAGCTTCGTCGCAGTACTTTCGGGCACTTCTAAGATCGTTACGTAAGTAGTGCCACCGAGCCCAGGCCAATAAGATATCCGGTTCGATCTCGACCAGATTCAGGCGCCGACATCCAGCCACGGCGCGCGTGAGATGCGTATGTGCTTCGGTCAATGCCGTGCCTGCCATGACCGACGATGCACCCAGTAACCATTCCCCCCGGACCAGATCCCTTTCGACCGGATAACCTTCGTTCATACTCTTTTTAGCGCATGCGGCTACCTGCTGTGACGCGATCAACGCAGCTGGCCCGGCCCCATTCATGAGGGCTCCTATAGCTTGATAAGCCCAAATATTACCGGAGGCTTGTGCATGGTGTCGTTTGGCCTCGACAGCTTGACGGAAGTGCTTTGTGGCTTCCTTCGTTTCTCCCATGTAGGTGAGTACGCGCGCTAGTTCATACAAGCCGGTTCCTTCGCCGCTCTGATCCATCAATTGGCGACACAGGCTGATGCTGCGCAGAAGGCTCGACTCGCAATCTCTAAGTTTGCCCAAACTCAGCTGATCAGCCGCAAGGTTCAGCAATCCCACCGACAGATTTCGCAGTTTTCCCCGTTCCTCTGCAATTTCCATCGCTTTTTCGGTCAGCCGCACGGCGTCATCGGGCCTGCCGGTCAACCCATAAAGGTTGGCCAGTTCGTTGAGCAGCCACCCGGCATTGTCCTGGTCTTTCACGCGCGGCGGTCGCTCATCTCCGGCGGGGAAAAAGGCTCGCAACAGTTCTATTTCTGACTGGTAAGCGCCGAACCGAAAGTACAGCACATCGGCGAGCCGGTTACGAAACAATTCCTGTGCTTTCTCAAATCGTCCGCTGCGAATTGTGTGATGGAAGAGCTCCAACACGGGCGCGAGATCTTCAATCCGCTGGACACTATTTCCTTCTGGTGCAGGAATCCGCGCGAAATAATTGCGGAGGTGAGTATGCACACCTTTCTTATCGGTCAACCTGTCGTATGCGTAGTGTCGAACTATCGGATGGAGGTCGTAGCGATTTGTGGTTAGATCGCGTTGCAAAAGCCCGCGGACTCTTAGCTCCTCTAATGATGACTCAAACTTAGCTTCAGCGTCGAAATCATTGAAGGTACCTAAGGCCTCATAAGACATCGAACTGCGAAAAGCCGCCAACCGAGAGAGCAGCGCGCGTTCCTGCTCAGGCAGGGCGTTATACGATTGCTCCAAAACATGGTGCTGTCTCTGAATCAGGTTCTCGTGGATCTTATGTCGCGGGGTAGCCGCGATATCACCGGGCATCTTCGCATCGCGCGCGATGAGTCCGGAAAGCAAGCGCAAACTCAAAGCATGGTAGCCGTAACCGGCACATACGCTATCTATTTCCTGATGCGTCCCTTTTCTTACGCCTTGCGCTCTCATGAAGTCGATTGCATCTTCGGGCAACAGTTCCTCCAGCGTAATTTCCAACACACCATCAAGCGGGTTGCCCACCAGGTCTTCCAGAGCACTAACGGGCATTCGAGTGGTTATGAGCATTTTTGCCTGAGTCGCCCCCGAGGCTAGATGCCGTAGTAATCCACTCGCGCCGGGCTCAATACAGGTCCTCGCTTCAACCGCTCTGATGCTGGCATCGTCTCGCCGGTAAGGAGCATCGATCCCGCCATAGGCACGAAGTTGTCGCTCGAATCCGTCCAGTACAAAGAGGACACGTCGATCGCGAACGAGCTTTCGCAGCTCTTGCGCCCGATCGTAAGTCGTCGGCAGTTGTTCGACCAGGCCAGGCTGCGACGACACGTATTGAAGGGCCTCGTCAATGAAGCCGGCGAACGAAGATTCACCTTCGTAGAAAGACCACCAGATGACGCCATCCAAATCGGTTTCCGCGGAAGGAAGGACATCGCGCGTTAGCCAGTACCAGCTGAGCGCAGATTTGCCCATTCCTCCGAGCGCAATCAGCTCGCAAATTGGATGCAATTGATCCTTCAGCCACGCGGTCAGCTGAGCGCGCTCCCGCACGCGCCCGGTGAAATTAACCTGCAGTGGATAGGGGTGAACCAGGTTGGGTTGGAGAGACTTGTTCGTCGGTGGTCGCGCGTTGAGCTTGCCGCTGAGCGTTGATACGAGGCGTGACAGTTCCTGGTCGACTTGTTTTTCGTTAGTAAAGTCCGCATAGGTGAAGATTTCGAGTCTCCTGGGCAGCTTGCATTGCTTGAGTAGGAGCGGCAACGTTCGCTGGCGCACGCCGCTTGGATCGGGCGTTTGAGTCAAAAGCGACTCGAACCTGGTCCATTCGCTCTCGATCCAGTCTGGCGTAATTACGAGCAGGGTCTTACTGCTCCGCTCAATTGCATTCTCCATGTTCGTTAGACTGGGAATGCCAATATCGAAATCGCGATAGTCGACGCACACGCTCAACCCGGCCGTTTCGAGACGTGGCAGTAGCCAGTCTCTCACCCAACCCGCGTCGTGATGACTGAAACTTATGAACGCGTCATATGCGGTGAGCATGGGATGCAGTTAAGGCTTAAGACGCCGTGAGATTGGCTCACTTGGCATAAGATGTCAATCAAAGTTCTTCATTGATAATTCATATAATTAGAGCCAACAAAAACCGAAACACGCCCGCACCCATCAGCACCCAAAACGCGTTTGGTCGATAACGCAACAGAATCACCAGGATCACGACGGCCATAGTCGCGCCGATGATCGTGTGAATGCCTGAGCGGGCGACGCTCCAGGCGGCGGCGACCAGCAGGCCGGTAACTGCGGGGGCGACGCCACGCAGAAACGCCTGCATCTGCCGGTTGGTGCGAAAGCGCCGGAACGATGAGCCCGCGGCGATTGTCATCAAAAATGATGGAAGAAACACGCACAGGGTCGAGAAAAGCGCGCCCATAAATCCCGCGACGCGGTAACCCACAAACGTCGCCATGATCAGGACGGGGCCAGGAGTGATTTGGCCCAGGGCCGTGGCGTCGGCGAATTCCTGGTGCGTCAACCAGTGATGGGAATTGACGACTTCATTCTCAATTTCCGGAATCATCACAAAGCCGCCGCCGAAAGTCACCGCGCCGATTCTCAAAAAAATAAACGAGACGGAAAGCGCCAGGCCAAGTTTGGCGATGCCCGGAATTGCGGGGAAGAGAAAAGCACCCAACGTGCGCTTGCCTGAGTTCGCCTCGTCAGCCGGATCGATCTCGTCATTGTCCGGCTGGGTCACGCGCGCTTCACTCATCTGCCGCAAGCGCTCCTCGGCCATAGCTTCGGTCAGATAGCCGCCGAAAAACCGATGCGGCTTAGCTGGTCTGCGAGCGGTTAGTCGCGTACGAATTCGTCTCTGGCGTCGATTGGCAAAGCCCCGGATGCGGTCCAACCTTGGCAGCTGCTTTTCAGCGAATGATTCAATGCCGATGCCGATCAAGCCGGAGATCAGGATCACTTCAATCACCGTGGCTTTCAAGAAAATAACCGCCGCGAATGAAAGAACAATCAGGATTCGCTGCCACGTCTTGCTTGAGGTGTGTTTGCCCATACGCCACGCAGTCACCGCGATGAGGGCGACGACGGCCGCGTTGAATCCATGGAAGAGTTGTTGAGTGTTCGGGAGCGCGCTAATCCGATCATAAAGGATCGCCAGAGCGATCATCATGAGCATCGACGGCAGGATAAATCCGCCGAGGGAAACGCCGGCGCCACGCCATCCGCGCAGCCGGAATCCAATGTAAGTCACCGCATTGCCGGCGCTGGTTCCGGGCAGGCTTTGTCCTAAAGCCAGGGCTTCGATGAAGTCCTGTTCGCCCAGCCAGCGCCGCTCCTGCACCACAATGTGCCGGATGTGCGTGAGCACTGCCAGGCCACCGCCAAAACCCGTCAGGCCAATTTTGAGAAATGAAAGAAAGAGACCGCCGAGAGTTGCCGTGCGCGAAATCCGTTGCAGTCTTCGCTGTTCGTATCGCGCCCGTGTGCGGATCTTACGAACTCGCTTGTGCCCGCGAGTCCGTCTGGAAACTGTCGTTGCTGCCACTGCGTGAGGCAGTTTAGCAGAATCAATCCGCAGATTTCGCAGATTGCGCAGAAAGAAAGAATCTCAGTACCACTTCTAGAGTCGACGCTTGGGCTGACTGCTGAACAAGTCCATCACTAAGCGGGGATGTTTTACTATCTGCGTAATCTGCGAAATCTGTGGATTCTCCTACGAAGCGGGTGCGGCGGCTTCGCGCCGGTCGGCGAATTCAGGCAGCACGCTGAATACTTCCAGAGCGTACTTCACATTTCCGAAGGGTGCGGAAACCTGGACACCCTGGATCAAATCACGGACTTCGGCGAGTGATTCACGCGCGATCTTCAAGCCTTCGTCGCGACCAGCCTCTTTGCTGATCGCGGATGCGGCGCGCATGCGGTCCATGATGTCCGGGGTTACCTGTACCCCGGGCACTTCGTTGTGCAGGAACTCGGCATTGCGGAACGAGACCAGCGGCCAAATGCCGGCGACGATCGGAATGCGGCAGTGTTCAATCCGCTTTAGAAAGTCGCGAAGTTGCTGGATGTCGAAGACCGGTTGAGTGATCGCATATTCCGCGCCGGCTTCAATCTTCCATTCAAAGCGTCTGAGCTCTTCTTCCATGTTCACTGCGCCGGGATTGACTCCAACTCCGATCGAGAACGAGGTCGGTTCGCCTATCGGATTGTTACCGATGTCCAAACCGTGGTTCAACTTGTTCACCATGTTCGTCAAGCCAATGGCGTCGATGTCAAAAACCGCCGTAGCGTCGGGGTAGGGCCCCATCTTTGGCGGATCGCCGGTAATCAAAAGAAGATTTCGCAAACCCAGGGCCTGAGCCCCAAGGATGTCGGACAACATTCCGAGCAGGTTGCGATCGCGGCAACAGTAGTGCAGCACCGCCTCGATGCCAATTTCCTTCTGCACCAACACCGCGGTAGCCATCGCGCCCATGCGTGTCTGCGCGCGCGGGCCGTCAGGAATATTTACGCCGTCAACGCCTGCGTCTTTGAGCAGGCGAATCGCATCGAGTGTCTTCGATGGACTGCAACCTTTGGGTGGCAGAACTTCGACGGTCGTGACGAATTCTCCTCTGGCGATTTTGCGAGCCCAGTTGGATCGCTCTTCCGGCGGAACGACCGTGACATCGGGCGGCTTCAAATCATGGACGCTGACTTTGGCAGTTTCCGCCAGAGAAACCTGCTGGGTCCGCGGATGAAATTGCCGGATCGCGTCGGCGATCATTTTGATGTGCGCCGGTGTCGAACCACAGCAGCCTCCGACAAAGCTGGCGCCCGCCTGAATGATGCGGCGGGAATACTCAGCCATGTACTCAGGCGAGCACATGTAAATCTGTCTGCCGCCGACGTCTCGCGGCAGTCCCGCGTTCGGTTGCGCTGAGAGTTTCCGATCCGTCAGCGCGCGCATCTTTTCGATAGCGGTCAGGACGATCGCCGGACCAACTCCGCAATTCAACCCGATGACGTCTGCGCCCCAATCCGCGAGCTTACGGGTAAACACTTCCGGCGTAGCTCCAAACAGCATGTTGCCATCCATCTGGATGGTCACCTGCGCGACAATCGGCAAATCACACAATTCGCGGACGGCCTTGATTGCTTGCTGAAGTTCTGACAAATCCGAAAACGTTTCCAGGATGAACAGATCCACCTCGCCTTCGAGGAGCGCCGAGATCTGATCCGAGAACATTTGCTTCGCTTCGTCGAACGAGGTGGGCCCGTAAGGCTCGATCCGGATACCAAGTGGGCCGACGGCGCCGGCCACGAGCGCGCGATCGCCGGCGGCCTCGCGAGCGATGCGCGCGGCTTTGACATTAATCTCGTGCATGCTCGCTTCGAGGCCGTAGGGCTGCAGCTTGTTGGCATTTGCGCCGAACGTATTCGTTTCAATGATGTCGGCGCCGGCGCGGACGTATTCAGCGTGAACTTCGCGCACCAAATCCGCGGCCACCAGGTTCAGCTCATCGTAGGAACGGTTGATGTAGATGCCCTTGGTATAGAGCATCGTGCCCATGGCGCCATCGAAGATGTAAGCGCGATCGGATTCCAGCAGGTCTTTGAAGGTTTGCATAGGTGTTGTCCGTGGTCAGCTGTCATTGGTCAGTTGCACACAACTGACAACGGACCACTGACAACTGACTAAAACAAAAATCCCGCGCTAAACAACGCGGGACTTCAATTTCGTTTGAAGTTTTTTCGGTTCGCCTTTTGAACTCGCCGAGCTGTTTAGCCGTTTGTTTTGCGTGGCCGCAAGTCGCCTTAACTCACCACGTTTTTCAAGGAGGTTATACGCTTCGGCCAGCGGGCCTGTCAAGCAATGGTCAGTCCCAATGGTCAGTCCCTTCGGAGCAATGAGGTCAGTACCGGGAGCGATAGCGACCGGGTCAAGCCTTGTGATTTCGCCACCCGGTCGCTATCGCTCCCGGTACTGACTCCCGTACCATCGAAATATCCAACCCGGGCACGCTCGAACCTGATCGCCTTCCCCTAGCCCAACAGAAACATCTTGACACCTTTGCGGGCTTCTGGCTGAATGCGTGGCAACATCGCAAGCTAATCTCCCAGGGCATTGTTATCAGTTCAAGCTCAGCAGAGGAGTGCGACCTATGTCCACAAACGCAGTAGGCACGAATCGTCACCCGAAGGGCCTTTACGTTCTGTTCGCCACCGAGATGTGGGAGCGCTTCAGCTTCTACACCATGACCGCGATGTTCGCGCTCTACATGCGCGACAAGACGGGGCAGGGCTTTGGCTGGTCGGTCGACGACACCCAGTTGCTCTACTCGAATTACATCATGTGTGTGTATGTCTCGCCGATATTTGGAGGCTGGATCGCAGATAAAAAGATCGGCTATCGCAAGTCGATAATGATCGGTGGCTTCTTCTTCATGGCCGGACACCTGCTGCTTTCCATTCGTTCGATGCCGGCTGTTTATGCTGCCCTCGCCTGTCTGGTAATCGGCAACGGCTTTTTCAAACCGAACGTCTCAGCTATGGTCGGCAACCTTTATACCGAAGGCAGTCACCTCAAAGATCGCGCTTACAACATTTTTTATATGGGCATTAACGTCGGCGCTTTCCTGGCGCCGGTGGTGGCTGAGTTTATGAAGAGCCGTTTCGGCTTTCACCCGGCCTTTGCGGTGGCCGTCGGTGGTATGGCCATCTCGATTTTCATTCTCTGGAAATTCAAGAAGTACATAGAGGCCGCCGACATTCCGTCCAGTCAAAGCGCAAAGACAAAGGCGGACGCTGCTGCCGTCGCGGTTGACGCACCGCCCAAAGGCATCAGTCACCAGGATGCAATCAACGCCAGTCGGCAGTCTGCAATGGACGCGGTGCCGGATTGGAAGCGTGTCGGCGCACTCATCGTCATCTTCGGAATCGTGGTGGTGTTCTGGATGGTCTTTCATCAGAACGGCACGACGATTACTTACTGGGGAAACGAAAACACCAATTGGAAAGTCACCGGCATCATTTCGAACGCGATCAATCCGGGCTGGGTGATTCTTCTAACCTTTCCGGTAATAGCGCTTTGGCGCTGGCTCGATAAGAAAGGTCTCGAGCCATCCACGCCGACCAAGATGGTGATCGGGATGGTTTTGACTGCATGTGCGTTCCTGATCTGGTTCGTTGCGGCGAAGATTGGTGAAGGATCGATCGCGCCGGGTGCCGATGCCTACGCGCTCGGCGCTTACAAGATGTCGCCGCTATGGATGCTGGGGGCCTATGGTGTTTTGACGGCGGGTGAGTTGATGCTTTCGCCGATGGGACTTTCGCTGGTTTCGAAAGTCGCACCAATCAGGATGCGCGGCCTCATGATGGGTGGCTGGTTCGTAGCCACTGGGTTTGGCAACAAGCTTACGCAGATTGGGCAGCTCTGGGATGATTGGCTGCATTCGACGTTCTGGCTTTTCTGCGCGGGCTGCGCGATGGTGATGGCAATAATTCTGTTGGTGCTGTTGCGACCCTTGAAAAAGGCCATGCCCGGCGTGTGACTGGAACGCAACCGTCCCGGTTGCTGAGCCCCAGCCGCGGAGCGGCGTTAGATCTTTAGCCGTGGGTAAGGACGACGATTGAAAATTAGCCGCAGAGCGGCGGCGCCTCCTCAATCAGTCTTGATGTTTCGCCGCTTCGGGGCTGCGGAACCTATTGCTCCCTAATCTTTAGGGCAAACGAATAAATCTCAGCTATGGCTCTGCCACGCCGATGCGCGGCAAGTCTCGGACTTGCCGGGGAAGATCCACAAGACTCGGCGGTCTACGACCACTAACTGGGGTCAGAGACCCGGAGAAGTAGAGGGCGCGCGCCGGCAAGTCGTAGACTTGCCGCGCATCGGAGTGGCTGAGCCATTGCTCAGAATCCTGACTTAAGCTAGCGGCCGCAATGTGGAGCACGCTTGACAGTAATCCATCCCTCTGGCTGAATGCTCGCAACTCTCCACGCAAAGTTTTCAATTGATTGTTGGCAGTCTCGATTCTCGGAATGAGGACTCGTACAAAATGAGCACACCAATCGACGGCACCGGCGTCGTTCCCCTGGACCGCGGATTCTTTGGACATCCGCGCGGCCTGTCCACGCTTTTTTTCACCGAGATGTGGGAGCGCTTCAGTTACTACGGCATGCGCGCGCTGCTCACGCTCTACATGACTTCCAAGGCCGTCGACGGCGGACTGGGTTTCAGCGAAGCGTACTCGAGCGCTATCTACGCAACCTATGTCTCATCGGTTTGGTACCTGCCCCTGGTTGGAGGCTGGCTGGCTGATAAGTTCCTCGGCGCCAGACGCGCGGTCCTTATCGGTGGAATCATTATCGCGTGTGGTCATTATTCGATGGCCATCGACAGCCAACCGACGTTTTTCGCAGCGCTGATTCTAATTGCGATGGGCACAGGTCTGCTCAAGCCGAACATCAGCACGATGGTCGGTCAGCTTTACGAGCCGGAAGATAAGCGCCGCGATGCCGGGTTCTCGATCTTCTACATGGGAATCAACCTGGGCGCTTTCATCTCGCCTTTCGTAACTGGTTTTCTTGCTCAGAGCGCGTACTTTAAGCGAATCATCATCGGCATCGGTTTGAATCCGGCGAAGAGTTGGCATTGGGGATTCGCGGCGGCAGGCGTGGGGATGACCCTGGGCGTAATCCAGTACGTCCTGGGCGGCAAACGGCTTCAAGATGCCGGCAAGAAACCGATTAAGGAGAGCACGGCAAAGGGCTCGCAGAAGCTGGATTTGATCACCATTGCGCTTTCGGTTGTGGGTGCGCTGCTGGGCGCGGGATTCGGTTACCGCTTCGATGCCGGATGGGTGTCGGTCCCTTTCTGGACAGTCTGCGGCTACTTTATCGGCTATCTCGGTGGGACGACGCGCTTACTCAAGGGCGACGAGCTCAAGCGCGTGCTCGTAATCTTTATCCTGGTGATGTTCTCGGTGATTTTTTGGATGACCTACGAGCAGGCAGGATCGAGCATGACTTTGTTTGCCGATCGTCTGACGCGAAATGAAGTGTTTGGATGGACCTTTCCCTCGAGTTGGTGGCAGTCGGTGCCGGCCATCTTCGTAATTATCCTGGCGCCGATCTTTGCCTTCATCTGGCAGACAATGGGTGACCGCCAGCCTTCGAGCCCTGCGAAGTTTGCCTTTGGTCTGCTGTTCGCCGGAATCGCATTTGCGGTTATTACCCTGGCCGCCAGCTTCACCGGAGCAGGACGCGTGTCGCCGTGGTGGTTGGTGGTGGTCTATTTCATTCAAACCATGGGCGAAATGTGTTTGAGCCCGGTTGGTCTGAGTACGATCAGCAAACTGTCGCCTGTGCGCATGGTCGGGTTGATGATGGGCGTGTGGTTTCTGTCGATTTCGATTGGAAGTTACATCGCCGGACGCACCACCCAACTATTTGAAAAGGGAACTCCCGACGTGCTTACCCGAGCGTTCGGAATCTTTGCGGGGATCACCCTGGCCGCAGCCCTTTTGCTCGCGTTGCTTACGCCATTGATCAAAAAGATGACGCCGCGCGCGAACGCCAGTTAAATGTTCCCTGGGATATGGATGGGAAGCATGGACAGGATTAACAAGATTTACGAGATTCATGTCAGGAAATCCATCATATCAATCCTGTAAATCATGTCTAGTTAGAGCCTTCAGGAGAAGTGACCCTTTGCGAAATCAGACTCGACTATTGATTACGCTTCTATTTCTGGCGCTGATTCCGGCGGTGCGAGCGCAGAACAAGCTTCTCACCATCGACGATATTTTTGACCCCGTGAAGCGCGTTAACTTCAGCGGCACACCGTCCAGTCCGCGCTGGATGAAAGATGGCGTTCATTACCTCGTCGTTAGCAAAGATCGGAACGCGTTTCCCAGACTTCTGAAAGTTAATGCGGTCACCGGCGCCGGCGCACCGTTCTACGATGCCGTCAAAATGCAGGCGGCGTTCGCCGCGCTGCCGGGAGTCAGCAAAGAAGACGCCCGGCGCCTGTCGAATCAAACTTTTTATCAACTTAATCCAAACGAAACGGGCGCTCTAATTACATTTGCGAATGATTTGTTCTACTACGAATTCGGCAGCGACCGTGCGATTCGTCTGACCAGCGGTCCGGAAGAAGAGGTGGGCGAAGCCTTCAGTCCCGATGGCCGCATGGTGAGTTTTGTGCGCGGCGGCAATCTCTACGTCGAAGACCTGAGCATGCAAAGGCGCGAACGGGCACTCACACGCGACGGCAGCGAGAAAATCCTGAATGGTCGCCTCGATTGGGTTTACCAGGAAGAGGTTTACGGCCGCGGGAACTTCGGCGCCTACTGGTGGAGCCCCGATTCAAACAGGATTGCGTTTCTGCGGATTGATGAACAGCCGGTGCCTGAATTTCCAGTAGTCGATCATATTCCGCTCGACCAGAGACTGGAATCGACTCCGTATCCAAAAGCCGGCGACCCTAATCCAAAGGTCAAGCTCGGCGTCGTCAATGCGGCAGGCGGCGACGTGCGCTGGGTCGATACTTACAAATATCCGGCTGAAGATTTATTGATCGTGCGGGTCGGCTGGTTTCCGGATGGCCGGAAGATTTGGTTTCAGGCCCAGAACCGCGAACAAACTTTTCTTGATTTGAATTGGGCGAATCCGGATGACGGCAAGACTACAAACCTGTTTCGCGAGACCAGCAAGGCCTGGGTCGAGGCGATTGATGACGGGCTGCAATGGTTGAAGGACGGCTCGTTCCTCTGGCTGAGCGACCGCAGCGGCTGGCGGCACATCTATCACTATGGCGCCGACGGCAAACTGATCAAGCAGGTTACCAACGGCGTCTGGGACGTGCGCTCGCTCGATGAAGTTGATGAGACGAGAGGGAATATTTATTTCAGCGGAGCCGAGCACAGCTACATCGCTAATCACGAATATGCCGTAAAGCTCGACGGGTCAACTGTTAGTCGCCTCACCATGATTGAAGGCAACCATCGCGTCTCGTTCAATTCCACCGCCACTCATTTCATCGACAACTGGAACGACGTGAACACACCGACGCAGGTGCGCTTGATGGACGCCGCCGGCAAGCCCGTGCGTGTGATTGATGAGAACAAAGTCGACGCCCTGTCGCAATACAAGCTTGGCAAAGTTGAATTCGTGAATGTGCAGACGCGTGACGGCTTCAATATGGAAGCGATGATGATCAAACCGCCCGACTTTGATCCGGCGAAGAAGTATCCGGTCTGGTCGTATACGTACAGCGGGCCGCAGGCGCCGCAGGTCCGCAACGCCTGGGGCGCAACGACTTACATGTGGCATCAAATGCTGGCTCAGAAAGGCTACATCATCTGGGTTTGCGACAATCGCACGGCCAGCAGCAAAGGTGTCGGCTCAGCCTGGCCGCTTTATAAGAACTTTGGTGAGCTGGAGCTCCGCGACCTGGAAGATGGGCTTGCCTGGCTAAAGACCCAGTCTTACGTCGATGGCTCGCGCATCGGTATCTGGGGTTGGAGCTTTGGCGGATACATGACAAGCTACGCGCTCACGCACAGCGAGACATTCAAAATTGGAATCGCCGGCGGGACGGTTTCTGACTGGCGCAACTATGACTCGATTTACACCGAGCGCTACATGGGCACGCCGCAAAACAATCCCGAAGGATACAAGAAGAGCGCGCCGCTTAGCGCCGCGAAAGACCTGCACGGGAAACTGCTTTTAGTGCATGGCGCCATCGACGACAACGTGCACATGGCCAACACGATGCAGTTTCTCTATGAATTGCAGCGAGCAAACAAGCCGGTGCAGTTGATGGTCTATCCAAAGTCACGTCATGGGGTGACTGATCCGGTGCTGGTCAAGCACATGCGGCAGATGATGACGGATTTTATTTTGGCGAATCTGTGAAGTGAGGTCAGTACCGGGAGCGATAGCGACCGGGTCGTTTACGAATGCATGCTGACGGTATGATCCGGTCGCTATCGCTCCCGGTTCTGACACACAGTCTTCAAATCCAAGGAGGTCCACGATGCCCGTATACATGGTCGAACGAGATTTACCAGGAATCGAAATGGAACAGCTGGCAGCGGCGCAAAAGGCCGCGATTGAAACCAGCAATCAATTCACCGCCGACGGCAAACCGGTGCGTTACATTCGTACTACATTTGTCCCGGGCGAGGCCCATTGCATGTGCTTGTTCGAAGCCGGGAACCCTGAGGTCGTTGAAGAGGTTAATAAGACGGCGAACATTCCATTCACCCGGGTGGTCGAGGCGCTCGACCTGACACCACAAGGGTAACCGCGACGTGCGGTCTATAACTTCTAATCAGTTTCGCCGGCACTGCACATGGCCGGCCGCCGATGGATTGTCTCATTCACACCCGGCTTCAGCCGGGTGACTCAGCCTGTAACAGAATCTCTTAACCGTTTTCAACGGTTTCCCTCATCCCGCCATTCCAAACCATAGCGCTTAACGAAGAGTTCGTATTCTTCCTGAAAAGTTCTTTTGCGGTGATGCTCTCCCTGGTTCGCGATGTACTTACACACTCGATCAACATCCGAATGCGAAACCGAGAACGCGCCGTATCCTCGTCCCCAGGCGAAGCGACCTTTGACCAGCCGATTTTGATTAATCCAATGTGACGAGCTTCCTTTGAGCAAATGTATAGTCTGTTCAATCGTTATGTTTGTGGGGAGATCGATCAGCGCGTGAGTGTGATCCGCGTTGAAGTAGTTGGTCTTCATGTAAATGCCTTTTTCGCGCGAATAGTCCAAAAGGTTTAGTGACGCCTTTGATGCCGCGTGCTTGTCGAGCATTGGCTCGCGACGAAGCGTCTCCCAGATTAGATGAAGCCAGCAGCGAGAATAAGAGTGAGTTGACATGTTTGTCTCCTTTCAGGCGGCGGAGTTTGGGCCTGATGAAGACGTAGTGCAACTGGAAACTGTTGAAACAGTTTTCGCAGATTATGGTAAGTGCTTGACCACCCGGCTGAAGCCGGGTGTGAATGAGATTTAACTAATCGGCGTAAACAACCTTTCCTACCTCCGCTGACACTTCGGACACCAATAAGTCGATCTCCCGCCGTGCGTCGCACGCTTAATCGGCGTGCCGCATTCGACGCAGGTCTCGCCTTCGCGTTCGTACACCTGCCAGAAACGCTCGAAAGCCTCGCCGTATGAGACTCCTTCTTCGAGGTTGAATCCGCCTCTGATGTGGGCCACCGCGAACTCAAGAACTTCCGTAATCGCTTCGTGAAGTTGCGCAACTCTTTTTGCTGACAGCTTAGAAGCCGGCTTGAAAGGATTAATCCGCGCACGAAAGAGCGCCTCGGCAGCGTAGATGTTTCCCAGTCCGAGCACCTTGGTTTGATCAAGCAGGAGAGTTTTCAAAGACCGTTGTGAACGCTTCAGGACTCCCTTCAAATAGTCAGAATTGAACTCGTCAGTGAAAGGTTCCGGGGCGAGTTCCGCAATACCTTTAAGGCCTGCGAGTTGGGAAGCTGGAACCAGCTTCATGATTCCGAACTGTCGCTGATCCCGAAACACCAGACGCCGGTCATTGTCGAAATAAAAAATTGCGTGCGCGTGCTTTGGCAATTCATCTTCGGTGTTCAAGTACCGGAACGTTCCGGTCATGCGCAGATGCACGACCAAAACGAGCCCTGCCTTACGGTCGGGCTTCTGACACTCGATCAGAATGAACTTACCCCGGCGAGAAACACCGGTTATTTGTGTGCCCTTAATTCGTCGTTTGAATGATGGGACGGTTGATGGCGAGATCAGCTTCGGCAGCTTAATCTCACTCGCGATGATCGTGCGACCAACAACCGCACGACGCAACGCGTGGACAACGTGCTCGACTTCCGGGAGCTCAGGCATTCCAAAAGTGTCATCAGCCGGCTCCCGAAAGTCAAAGCGCGTGTACTTGTTTCTGTTCTAAATTGACCGCTGGCGTTCGGCCTTAGAACACTCTGAGTAGCAGCAAAATGATCACGATCAGCAGAATCAAACCGATGCCTCCGCTTGGTCCATAGCCCCAATTACGGCTGTATCCCCAAGCAGGTACTGCACCTAGAAGCAAAATAATAAGTAGAACTAGCAGGATCAAACCCATTTGAATAGCCTCCTTTGCGAACCTTTGTGATTCGTTTCAAAAAGCAGTTTGGCAAGGGCTGTGCCGGAAAGAGGAAGAGATCGGTACGCACTCCTCCGGAGTGCCGAGCTCTGGACCATAAGAAGGTGTGTGTACCGCCCGCGCTCTGCAACCCAGAGGCGAGCGTACCGACTAGTGAGGCTTACTCCCGATAATCGATTCGATCTCGTCGCGAATCTTCTCCACCAGTCCGGGTTTGCGAGCTTCGACGTTCAGACGCAGCAGCGGTTCGGTGTTTGAAGCTCTGATGTTGAAGCGCCAGTCAGTCGTGTTAAGCGAGTATCCGTCCGTCAAATCCTCGCGACCTTCGCTCGCGAAGCGTTCCTTCACGGCGGCGATTACTTTGTTGATGTCTTCCACTCGATAATTCAATTCCCCTGACATGTAATGCCCGTCCATGTAAGGCTTCATGACTTCAGAGAAAGGCTGGCCACTCTTCGAAAGGTGATCGAGGATCAGGAGGAAGGGAATTACGCCATTGTCCGCGTAGAAGTTTTCGCGAAAGTAATAGTGAGCGCTCATCTCGCCGGCGAAGATGGCGTTCTCTTTGCGCATCCGATCCTTGATGAAGGCGTGCCCGCTCTTCGAAATGATCGGCTCGGCGCCGTGCCGTTCACAGACCTTGATAGTTGGCCAGATGACCCGCGGATCGAAAATGATTTTGTTGTGGCCGGCAGCCTTGGTTAACAGGACGTCGGCCAGCAACGCGGTGACGTACGCGCCGGAAATGAACTCGCCCTTCTCGTCGAGGAACATGCAACGGTCAGCATCTGCGTCCCAGATGGCGGCCAATTCGAACTGGCCGTTTCGCATCAGCTCTTCCGTCTCGGCACGATTCGCAGGTTGCATCGGGTCGGGCGTCCCTTTCGGAAACGTCCCGTCCGGCGTGAAATTCAGCGTGGTCAGATTTAAGCCCAACTTGCTCGCGATCAGATGGATAGCGCCACCAACATAGCCAAAGTTCCCGTTGGCGATAACTTTGAAAGGCTTGATGCTGTTTTGATCGATGAAGCTGAGGACGTGTTCGACATATCCCTTGAACACGTTCTTTTCGGTGACTGTGCCTTTCGTCTCAGAGGAAACCTCTTTGTCTTTGCCGGCTTTGATCAGGTCGCGAATTTGAAAGAGTCCCGTGTCGGACGAGATGGCCGCAGCTTTTTCCCGGACCATTTTCGCGCCGTTGTATTCTTTGGGGTTGTGCGACGCCGAGACGACGATGCCGCCCGAATATTCTTCGGAGGATCCGACTGCGTAATACAGCATGTCAGTGGTTATGCCGCCAATGTCGACGACATTCACGCCGGCATCGACAAAGCCGGCGGTCAGAGATTTCTTCAAACTTGGACCAGATTCACGCGCATCCATTCCCACCACCATGGTTTTGGGATGGAAGAGCAGCGTGTAGGCTTTGGCAATGCGGTAAAACGCTTCTTCATCAAGATCGGCGGGGTAAACACCGCGGATGTCATAAGCGCGAAAGCTGTCCCAGTTCATAATGAAACCCTTCTTAGTTTGTGGCACAGACTTCAGTCTGTGATCTCGCGAACCAATCAAACGCCAAATAGAATCTGAATCACAGACTAAAGTCTGTGCCACTGGCTCATGCGCACGTCTTCGTGTAATCAGTGAGTGAAGTCTTATCACCAAGCACTGCGCCGGCCCCCACGAGTGTCGAGCGGCCGATGTGACAACCTCTGCCGATAATTGCGTCTTTGATTTGTGCCGCGGTGCCGACGCGTGTGTGACTCCAGATAACCGAGTTTTCAATGCACGCGCGCTCTTCGATATAGCAACCTTTGCCGAGGACCGAATTGACGATCTTGACGCCGGGCTTGAGCGTGCAATCGTCGCCGATGATCGACAGCTCATCTATTTCGGAATGGGTCGCTGAGTCAAAATCACCGCGCCGTTCTTTCATGTGAATTCGCGTTACCCGATTGGCGAGCAGATCGTGATGCGCCTGCAAGTAACGCGCGGGAGTGCCGATATCCATCCAGTAAGTTCTCGGCGGAATATGCGCAAAAAACGGCTCGCCTTTTTCCAAAAGTTTTGGAAATAAATCATATTCGAACGAATGATTCTCACCTTTGGGAATCAGATCGAGCACGCTCGGCTCAAGCACGTAAGCCCCCGCGTTAATGTTTCGGCACGTAGTCTCTTCAGGCTTGGGTTTTTCCAGGAATCGCTGAACACGTCCATCGTCTGCAGTTTCAACGACGCCGTACATGCTTGCGTCTTTGACCGGCATTAAAAAAATCGTGGCGATTGCTTGTTTCTCTTTGTGTTGGCGAATCATCGTTTTCAGATCAAGATCCGTCAGCACGTCGCCGTTGAAAACGACGGTGGGCTCGCGAATCAAGTCTTCGGCGAATTTGTAGGCTCCTGCGGTTCCCATTGGTTGCGGCTCGACGGTGTACTTCAACTTCACGCCGAACTGTGAACCGTCGCCGAGCTGCTGTTCGATCTTTTCCGGTTGATACGAAAGCGACAGCGTGATGTCGGTTACGCCGGCGCGTCGCAGGGTGTCGATCTGGTAAAGCAAAAATGGACGATTGCAAATCGGGACGATGGGCTTCGGTGTGTAAACGGTCAGCGGACGCAACCGCGTGCCTTTTCCACCAGCCAGAATTAATGCCTGCATGTTAGTTGCGTAGGTAAGTTTTGTGATTGGAATTGACTTTCAAGGCGCGAGTCTAACACTCGATAGCAGCAGTTTCAATCAGCATAAAATGATTGATGGTTTCCTAATTTGAAATTTCGAGCCGTCCTCTGCGGTAATGCTTTGAAGGTCGCTTAACCGCAGAGCTCGCCGAGGGTTTTTCGCGGAGGACAGCAGGGGAAAACTCACCATAAGGACACTGCCAAATTTCTGGTGGTGTCCAGGTTTAGCGTTGCGGGTCTTTGCGCCTTAGCGTCCTTGCATGAAATTGTTTTCGGCCTCGTGGTTATCAGGCAGCTAACATCTGTTCGGAGTTGAAGAAGCTGAATCATTCAATCAAAGCAGGCGACGACTATCAGCTCGCATTGCTTGACAGTGATTCTAATTAACAGTAATCCTAAATCAGCTCATCAAAACATCATGTCATCAATCAAACAGCCAGTAATCATTAGTGCCGTGCGCACTCCGGTAGGAAAATTCCTGGGGGCGCTGAAAGGCTTCAAAGCCACGCAACTTGGCGCCATTGTCGTTCGTGAAGCGGTGCGCCGCGCGGGCGTGAACCCTGAAGACGTAGACGAAGTAATCATGGGTTCCGTGATCCAGGCGGGCCTGGGCCAGAACCCCGCGCGCCAGGCCGCGCTGCATGGCGGATTGCCCAACACCGTCTCGGCGGTAACCGTAAACAAAGTGTGCGGATCGGGATTGAAAGCAATCATGATGGCCGCGCAGGGCGTGCAACTGGGCGACACGGAAGTCGTCGTGGCCGGTGGCATGGAATCAATGTCCAACGCGCCTTACCTGATTCCCAAGGCGCGCGAAGGATACCGGCTGGGCAACGGGCAGCTGCTCGACGCGATTATTCAGGACGGCTTGTGGTGTGCTTTCGACGACCAGCATATGGGTTGCACCGGCGAAGTCGTGGCTGATCGTTTTCATGTCTCACGCGAAGAGCAGGACGAGTACGCGGTGAATTCACACCGTAAAGCCGCGGCCGCAATCAAAGACGGAAGATTCAAAGATGAGATCGTGCCGGTCGAAATCCCTCAGAAGAAGGGCGACCCGATTATCTTTGATACAGATGAGCCCGTGCGCGGCGACACCTCGGTCGAATCGTTGGGAAAGCTGAAGCCGGCTTTCAAGAAAGACGGCACCGTCACCGCGGGCAATGCTCCCGGTGTTAACGATGGCGCGTCAGCGGTAGTGGTGACGTCAGATGAGCGCGCTAAGTCCCTGGGAGTCGAACCGCTGGCGCGAATCGTCGGCCAGGCCACTTCAGGTACTGAGCCGCAACTGGTGATGATGGCGCCGGTGGAAGCGATCAAAAAGCTGATTAAGAAAACCGGCTGGTCGCTGGACGAAGTTGATCTAATCGAATTGAACGAAGCGTTCTCAGTCCAGGCGGTGGCGATCACGCGTGAGTTGAATCTCGATCCTGAGAAAATTAACGTCAATGGCGGCGCGGTCGCGCTGGGCCATGCAATCGGCCAATCGGGTTCGCGCATTCTGACGACCATGTTGTACGAATTGAAGCGGCGCAAGGCGCATCGCGGAATTGCGGCCCTGTGTCTGGGCGGCGGCAACGCTGTGGCTATGGCGGTAGAAAGATGACCGCTGAAGAGCACAACAAGACGCTCGGGACGCTCCACTTTATTTACGGCGCGATTCACGGGCTGACGCTGGTGGGTCTCCTGATTCTGATCGCGTTTGTGGTGCTGGCCACGCCGGCAGCTGCAAACCTTTCCACGTTTTGGATGGTGATGAGCGGTTTGATTATCGCAGCGCTGTTTCTGGTCGTGGGAATTCTGCCGGTAATTGTGGGTTACGGCTTTCGCCGGCGAGCGGGCTGGGTAAAGCCCGTCGGGATCATTCTGGCGGTGCTTTCGCTGGTGAACATCCCAATCGGCACGGCCCTGGGCGTTTACACGATCAAGTTTTTTCGCAGTAGTGATGGCGTGGAGCTTTATGGAGGCGCCGTTGCGTCGACGACTGAAGGTGAATTAAAAGATGCGATGGACGGCGCGCAACCGCTGATGAAGTTTGCAGACCGTTTGAAATAATTTGACGTTCGGAGTTCCGCCTTCAGGCGGGGTTTCGAGCAAGACCACGCCGCCTAAAGGCGGAACTCCAAACATGAGTGAAATTTTCGGAGTAGTTGGCGCGGGCACAATGGGCAACGGGATCGCCCAGGTTGCCGCGCGGGCAGGGTTCGATGTGGTAATGCGGGATGTCGCGCCCGAGTTTCTGGCGCGCGGCATGAGCGCAATTGATAAGAGTCTCCAGCGCGATGTCGATAAGGAACGGCTGTCAGCTCATGAGAAACAAATCATCCTGGGACGTGTTAAGACGACGACTGACGTAAACGATCTGCGCGACGCCTTCGTTGTGGTCGAGGCCGTGACGGAAAACCTCAGCGTCAAGAGCGAGCTCTTCAGAGCGCTCGACGGCATTATGAAGACCAAAGCGATTCTTGCTTCGAACACTTCATCAATCTCGATTACCAAACTTGGCGCAGTAACGCAGCGGCCGGACAAAGTCATCGGCATGCACTTTATGAATCCGGTGCCGGTGATGAAGCTGGTGGAAATTATTCGCGGGGCCGCGACCACCGACGAGACGTATCAGACGGTGCGCGGATTGACCGAGAAGCTCGGCAAAATCCCCCTGGAATGTAACGATTCTCCCGGTTTCATTTCCAACCGCGTACTGATGCCGATGATCAATGAAGCGATCTTCGCGTTGTACGAAGGCGTGGCGACGCGCGAGAGCATCGATGGCATCATGAAGTTGGGAATGAATCATCCGATGGGACCGCTGACGTTAGCTGATTTCATCGGCCTCGATGTTTGCCTTGCGATCATGAACGTGTTACATGATGGCTTCGGAGATTCAAAGTATCGACCGTGTCCCTTGCTTAAGCGTTATGTTGATGCCGGATGGTTGGGAAAGAAAACCGGACGCGGATTTTATGAATACTGAGACGCTGTACTTTGTGCTTTGTACTTAGTACTTTGTATCTCGGTTGGCGAGGCTATCTTTTTCAAAGTACAAAGAACAAAGTACAAAGCACGTCTTTCAGAAAATGCATCGGGGAACAATTTCTCATTATTGTCAGAAGTGCCGGGCGGCAAATCCGCTGGGCCAGGAATTCTGCCTCCGTTGCGGGACGCGTCTGATGATCGTCGTGCAGCCGCCCTCGGTTCGCGTTGAGGTACCTTCGACGACTCCGCACGAGGAGCACATGCTGGAGCGGATGACAATGCTCGAGAATACGCTGGCGCGTCTGGCCGAAAGACTCGAGCAGGCGTTGAAGCTTTTGCTGCGTCATTCGGAAACTGCTTACAGCAATCACGCGCTGGTGAAGAGCCTAATCGAGATGCTCCACGATTGCGGCGTTGTCGATAACGGAAAGCTCGAGACCATGTGGCGGGCCGAATGTACAAAGTTTGAAGAAGCGGCGGTTGAGCGCGAAACATCGAAAAAGAGTGGAAAGGGCCGTAAGGCCAAAAGAAAAGTCACGACCAGCAGCTGATGTTTTTGCGGCAATTCCCCCGGACCGGCGCCTCAGTGCCGACGCAAAAGGCGTTGAGGGCATTTTGAAACTACCGCTCACGCAGTTATAATTGGCGACTTTGTGCCCAACCCCTTGGCGCTGCCTATGTCGGGTGAGGGTGTTTTATGCGGATTGAGCTGGAGAACGCGGAAGACCCTGGAGGCCGGTTTTCACAGACCTATGAGGATGGAGAGCTGGCTTTTGACGAGTCAGAGCTTCGATTAATCGAACCGGTTCGGGTCAAGGGACAAGTTCGACGCGACGCTGGTCAGGTCGAAATCAGCGGCGAGTTGCATACTAAGGTTGCGATAAGCTGCGGCCGTTGTTTGAAAGAGGTTCAACTCCCCATCGAGGTGGAGTTTGCCGAGAGATTTGCGGGCAGTGTCTCGTGGCGCAACGAAGAGCAGCACGAACTGAGCAGAGAGGATCTCGATCTCGGGCTGGTTGATGAAGCCATTGAGTTGGACGACCTGGTGAAAGAGGAAATCCTGCTGGCCCTGCCCGGACATGTTCTTTGTAGCGAGAGTTGTAAAGGAATTTGTCTCCATTGTGGCGCCGATCGAAATCTGGCGGATTGTGGCTGTGAGAGCAAGCAAGTCGACGCGCGCTGGGAGAAGTTAAAGGATTTAAAGTTTTAGATTCAGATTTCAGATCTGAGATTTCAAATTTGAGATTTGAGATCAGAAATTAGAAAAGAGAATTGGAGCAGTTATGCCAAATCCAAAACGTCGTCATTCAAAATCGCGGACCGGCAAGCGGCGGGCACATGATGCGCTGCGCGTGCCGCAGACCTCAGTATGTCCGAACTGCCAGGAACCGCGCATGCAGCATCGCGTCTGTCCCAAGTGCGGCTACTACAAAGGTCGTGAAGTCGTTCGGGTGGACCAAAACGCCTGAAGGAAGATTAATCACGCCGCTTAGACCCGTCGCCGTCCGTATCGGCCGGCCACGCCTTTGAGCGGCAATTATTTCGTTTGAGGTCTTATTTGACCCAAGTCAACGCAGGCATCCTGGGCACCGGCCACTCGTATCCGGAAATGGTCCTGACCAACGCCGATCTGGAAAAGATCGTCGACACGTCGGACGAATGGATTACTTCCCGCACCGGTATCAAACAGCGACACAAGGCGGCTTCCGGCGAGTACACCTCGCAGTTTGCGTCGCAGGCTTCGCAGGAAGCGATTAAGCGCGCGGGAATCGATCCCAACGAGATCGATCTGATTCTTTGCGCCACAGTAACGCCGGATCAGATTCTGCCTTCGACCGCATGTTTGATTCAGGCACAGCTGGGCGCCAACAAGGCTGCGGCGATGGATATCGTGGCGGCGTGCTCGGGCTTTTTGTATGGCTTGTCGCTGGCGAATTCAATGATTCGCGGCGGCCAGATCAAGTATGCCCTGGTGATTGGAGCAGAGTTGCTGACCCGCTACGTCGATTACACTGATCGATCGACCTGTGTGCTGTTCGGAGATGGCGCGGGCGCTGCGGTTCTCGGTCCGGTTGAAGCAGGGCGGGGAATACTGGCGGCCAGAATCAGATCGGATGGCCGCTACGAAGAGCAGTTATACGCGCCCGGTGGCGGCACCAAGGGTGGGTTCACGGCCGAAACGATTGCCCGCGGCGATCACTTCTTCAAGATGAAGGGCAACGAGGTTTTTAAGGTTGCGGTGAGATCAATGTGTGAAATCTCGCGCGCGGTCCTTTGTGAATCGGGGTTGAAAACCGACGACGTCGATCTGTTTCTGCCGCATCAGGCGAACCAAAGAATCACCGACGCCGTTTCCAACATGATGAGTATCGACCCTGCACACGTGTATTCGAATATTGCGATGCATGGAAACACATCCTCAGCGTCGATCCCGATCGCCCTCGACGAATGTGTCGAGAACGGGTTACTGAAGCAGGACGACATAGTCCTGATGTCTTCCTTCGGCGGCGGCTTTACCTGGGGCAGTGTGGTGATGCGTTGGTAAATACGCACGCCTCGGGCGTGCTTCCATCGATCAGCACGCTGGAAGCGTGCGTACCAAATGGCGGCAATAGCTTTTATTTTCCCCGGTCAGGGTTCACAGCATCCGGGCATGGGAAGGGACCTAGCGGAAAAGTTTCCGGCGGCCCGGCAGGTCTTTGAAGAAGTAGACGAAGCGCTCGGGTTCTCGCTTTCCGAGCTTTGCTTTAATGGTCCGGCGGAACAGCTTCAGCTGACGGAGAATACTCAGCCGGCCATCCTGACTGTTTCAATTGCGGCTCTGCGAGCGATGCAGTCAGAGGGTTTTCCTCGGGCTGAATTTGTCGCGGGGCACAGTCTGGGTGAATACTCAGCCCTGGTGGCCGCCGGCGCGTTAAGTCTGGGCGAGGCCATCAGGACGGTGAGGGCGCGGGGACGTTACATGCAGGCGGCGGTTCCGGTCGGCGCCGGTGCTATGGCGGCGATTCTCGGGGCGGACCTGAAAACGGTAAATGCCGGTTGTGAGCAGGCGAGTGAAGGAGAGGTTTGCAGCGCGGCTAATATTAATTCGCCGAGTCAGGTGGTTATCGCGGGCGCGGCCGGCGCTATTGATCGGGCGATCGTTATCTTAAAGGAGCGCGGCGCCAAACGGGCGATGAAACTAAACGTCAGTGCACCTTTTCATTGTGCCATGATGAAGCCGGCGCAGGATCGTCTGGCGGCCGACCTGGACACAATTCAGTTCAGTGACAGTGAAATGCCTTTGGTCACAAACGTCGACGCCCGCGCGGTCACCAGCGCTGATTTACTGCGCGACAGCCTGGTGCGACAGGTTTCGCAGCCGGTCCGCTGGCTTGAGTCAGTTGAATTTTTGATCAGTCAGGGTGTAAAAACCTTTATTGAGATTGGACCCGGTAAAGTTCTAAGCGGCTTAGTGCGGCAAATCGATCGCAGCGTGCAATGCGTTAACGTCGAAGATGAAGCAAGTTTGCGTGCGGCCCGTGAAGCGACTGCGGTTTGAGTAGCGGTTGTCCGACAAACTTTAGTTTGTCGCAGAGTGGAGTTTTAAGAAACCAATCGACAAACTAAAGTTTGTCGGACATTTAGTAGAGGAGCAAACGAATGCCCGATCCAGAGATTGAGCAAAAAGTAAAACAGATAATCGTTGACGAGCTTGGTGTTGACGAAAACGAAGTGACGCCAAACGCGAGGTTCATTGACGATCTGGGTGCCGACTCGCTGGACACAGTTGAGTTGGTAATGCGTTTCGAAGAGGAATTCGGCATTGAGATTCCCGACGAAGACGCCGAGAAGATTCAGAGCGTGCGCGACGCGTATAACTATATCGATCAGCACAAAGCAAAGTAGCCGGTAGTTAAGGGCGGTGTTCCGAGTCTGAGCAGGGTCACTGTCAAATCGGCTACAGGAGGGTTTTGACTTGAGTCGTCGCGTCGTCGTTACTGGTCTTGGCCTGGTTACGCCCGTTGGTAATACGGTCGAGACGACCTGGACCGCGCTTGTGGAAGGCCGCAGTGGCGCGGATTACATCAAAAAATTCGACACCGAAAGGTTCTCGGTTAAGTTCGCCTGCGAAGTCAATGACTTCGATCCGTTGAACTATGTCGAAAAGAAGGACGCGCGCAAGATGGGCGCGTTCATTCAGTATGCGATCGCTGCTTCGCAGGAAGCGGTGAACGATAGCGGACTGAAAATCAATGACGACATAGCCGAAGGCGTCGGCACTTACATCAGCAGCGGCATCGGCGATTTCTGGGCGATCGAGCGCGAGCACGAAAAGCTCCTGAAAGACGGGCCCGGCCGCGTGTCGCCGTTCTTTATTCCTTCAGCGATTGTGAATCTAGCCTCTGGTCAGGTTTCCATTCGTCATAATGCCAAAGGCCCGAACTCGGCGACGGCCACAGCTTGTTCCGCCGGCGCGCACGCCATCGGAGATAGCTTCAAGATCATCCAGCGCGGCGATGCTGAGGCGATGATTTGTGGCGGCGCTGAATCAGCTATCACGCCGATGAGTGTCGCGGGATTTGCCGCGCTCCGGGCTCTGTCTACCCGCAACAATGATCCGCAACACGCTTCGCGTCCCTTTGATTTGGGACGTGATGGATTTGTGATCGGCGAAGGCGCGGGAATTGTGATTCTGGAAGAGTTGGAGTTTGCTCGCCAACGGGGCGCGCGAATTTATGCCGAGATTGTGGGCTACGGCATGACCGGCGATGCGTTCCATATCACGATGCCTGATGATAGTGGTTCGGGAGCTGTGCGCGTGATGCAAAAAGCGCTGAATGACGCCAAAGTGCAACCCGAAAAGGTCATGTACATTAACGCGCACGGGACTTCGACGCCCTACAACGACAAGTTCGAGACCATGGCCATCAAGAAAACGTTCGGCGAGCACGCGCAAAAGATGGCCATCAGTTCCACGAAATCGATGACCGGCCATTTGCTGGGAGCGGCGGGTGGTGTCGAGGCAGTCTTCTCGATTCTATCGATTCATCGTGATGTCCTGCTGCCGACAATCAATTATGAGACCCCCGACCCGGAATGCGATCTCGATTACATCCCGAACCAGGCTCGCGCGGCCAGGATAGATTACGCCCTCTCAAACAGTTTCGGATTTGGCGGCACGAATGCCGCACTGCTGTTCAAGCGATACGAAGAAAATGGGAACTGATCTTTGGACTTTGATCTTTGGTCTTTGACGTGTCGCTCACGAGTCGCCAAAACCAAAAGCCAAAGACCCAAGTCCAAAGATCAAACCCGGTAATGGGCATGAAAATACTAGTCCTAATGAAGCAGGTCGCGAACAAAGATGCGATTCTGCGTATCAATAAGGATTCGACCTGGATCGAAGAAGCTGATCTGTCCTTTGAAGTGAATGAGTCGGACGGCTACGCCCTCGAAGAGGCCTTACGCATAAAGGAAAAAGTTGGCGGCGAAGTGGTGGTCGTCTCAATGGGCCCTCAGCGCGCCAAGAGCGTGATTAAGGATGCCCTGGCGCGAGGCGCCGATCGCGCAATTCACGTCCTGGGCGACAACGTGGTTCATCTTTCGCCTTTTGCCGCTGCCAGTGTGCTGGCCGAGGCAATTCGCGAAGAGAGTGCGGACCTGGTGATGACCGGATTGCAATCCGACGACTATGGATATGCACAAACCGGCGTCATTCTCGCAGAGTTGATGGGGTTACCGCACGCGACCATCGTGATCGAAATTGACGCGTCCGGTGAGCAGCTGCGGGTCAAACGTGAACTGGAAAGCGGCTGGTATCAATGGTACACGATGCCGAAGCCGGCTCTGTTGACAATTCAATCCGGCATTAGTCAGATTCGCTATGCGACGCTCAAAGGAATCATGGCGGCCAAGAAGAAAGAAATTAAGGAAGTAACGCCTGCGGCCGAGATCGTCAGCAAGCCTTCCCACCAGCGCATTGAGAAAATCTATTTGCCGCAGAAATCAAAACAGACACAATTCCTCGGCGGTGGTGATGCGAAAAAGGGCGCGGTGGAATTGGCTGAGAAGCTGCGGAATGAGGCGCGAGTGATTTAGTGGCACAGACTTCAGTCTGTGTTCAATTAGATCCAATCACAGACTGAAGTCTGTGCCACATAAATATGAGCATTCTGGTATTCATCGAACACAAAGGCGGCGCGCTGAACAAGACTTCGCTGGAGGCGATTGCGGCGGCACAGAAACTTGCGACTGAACTTGGGCAGAAGGTTTCTGCCGTGGTCCTGGGTTCGTCGTCGCTGGCGCAGGAAATCGCTGCCTACGATCTCGAAAAAGTCATCAGCGCCGAAAACGATCAACTTGCTGATTACACTCCCGATGCTTACGCCGCGGCGCTGGAACAGGTGGTTCGCAGTGCGAGCCCGCAATTTGTGATTATGTCGCATACGTATCTGGCGCGCGATTTCGCGCCCAAGGTTGCGGCGCGATTTGGCAAAGGTTTGATTGGCGACTGCATTCGCATGAGCGTTGACGGAGGCCTTGCCACCTTCACGCGACGCCTCTTCCTGGGAAAGCTCGATGCGGACGTCGTTTCGGAAGGAGAACCGCCGACCTTTGTGACCTTTCAATCGGGGTCATTTCGCGGCGACCAGGCGGTGAAGGGAAGCGGCGCCGCCGTAGAGTCGATGCCGGTGGATGTCGGCGACGTTCGCATGAAGCCTGAAGCACCGTTCCAGGAAGCGAAACAGGCCGTCGACCTGTCTAAAGCTGATGTCATCGTCGCGGTCGGCCGCGGCATCAAGAGCAAAGACAATCTCGCGATGGCTGAGAAGCTGGCCGAAGCGCTGGGCGGCGACTTAGCCGCGTCGCGTCCCATTTGTGATGCGGAATGGCTCCCAATCGATCGGCAAATTGGTTCATCGGGCCAGACCGTCGCGCCGAAGCTTTATGTCGCGATCGGAATTTCCGGCGCGATTCAGCACCTCGTCGGTATGAAAAACTCGCAGACCATCGTGGCCATCAACAAAGATCCCGAAGCTCCCATCTTCGATATTGCCGACTATGGAATCGTCGGCGACCTCTTTGAAGCGGTGCCTGTCCTGACGGAAGAAATCAAAAAACTCAAAGGCTAATTTCCTGGCTACGTCCATAAGTCAGTCTGCCGTGTCGGCATCGGCGTTCTTGCTGTGAATTACGCGCGAGATACGTGCCTCCACAGGCTACCCGCGAAGCGCTCTTGCAAGAATTTTTACGTTGAAATCGCTTGTTGGCGTTGTTAGGATGGCCTCAAGACGGCGATGAACGAAGAACCCACAAAAGATCTGGCAACGCGCGCATTTCAGATGCGAGTGCTGGATGAGTTTGCGGCGGTGCGTGCTGAACAGGCAGCGGTGCGCAGCGACATCACTGAAATGCGTAACGATATCGTTGAGATTCGGACGCAACAAGCGGCGATGGCCAAGAATATCGGGGCTCTCGATGATCGTCTGACCTCGCTGGAGGAGCGCGTCGACGCACGTCTCAAAGAGACGCGACCCATTTGGGAAGCCGTCCAGGAACAACTTCAAAAATTAAATGACAAGTTTGATATTGTGTTGCACGAATTCTACGAAGTTCGCGCCGATATCAAGAATCACGGCCGGCGAATAAGCGAACTGGAACGGCGCGTACTTTCATAAACCTCAATCCTTACGTTTCTCAATAACCACACCGCAAGTTTTGCGTTTCTCCCTGGCAAGTCATAATATTCCTTCGTTCCCTCTAAAATCTGAATCACACACTTTGCCGGGAGGTAAGTCTCATGAGTCTGTTCCGTCGCCGCGCCATCGTTCTGATCTTAACCACTTTCTTGATAGTCATCGCCGTCGTTGCCCACCGTAAAGCCGGTGCGTCGCCCGGTGTGATCGACAACGCGACCCTTGAAGTGGTGGCCGACAATCCGCAGCAGTCGGTGGCCGCGGGGTTCGATTTCTCGAATATCGATCGCAGCGTCAGCGCCTGCCAGGATTTCAACAAATTCGCAAACGGAGGGTGGATGACGAAGAACCCTATTCCTGGTGCGTATTCGGTCTGGGGCCGATTCACGCAACTCGATGAGCAGAACACCAATGTTTTGCACGACATCCTCGAAGGTTTGTTGAAGGGGAAACCAAAGCCTGGTAATGAACAGAAGATTGCTGACTTCTATGGCGTCTGTATGGACGAAGCGAAGATCGAGGCCGACGGGATTAAGCCGCTCGAGCCTGAACTGGAGCGGATTGCAAAAATTTCTGATCCGCTAGGTCTGCAGGATGAGATTGCCAATCTACATGCCCGCCGGATTCCGGCGGTCTTCGGTTTCGGCGCAAGTCAGGATTTTAAAGATTCGACTCAGATAATTGCTCAGTTGGTTCAAGGCGGGCTGGGATTGCCCGATCGCGATTACTATCTGAGCGATGACGCCAAGAACAAGGCGACTCGCGCCGAGTACGAGAAGCACGTGGCCCACACCTTCGAGTTGATGGGCGACGCTCCGGATCTGGCCGCGAAACAAGCGAGCACCGTAATCAAGATCGAGACGAAGCTGGCTGAGAATTCCATCACCAGAATTCAACGCCGTAATCCGGAAGCAAATTACCACCCGATGACTAAGGGAGCGCTAATCGGATTGACTCCCGATTTTGATTGGGGCCGGTATTTTCGCAATATCAACCTGCCCGAGGTAGGGACGGTCAATGTGGGCCAGCCGGATTTCTTTAAAGCGGCCAGCAAACTCCTCAAGGAAATGCCGCTCGAGGACTGGAAAGTCTACTTGCGCTGGCACCTCGTTAACGCCGCCTCGAACACCCTGTCTGCAAAGTTCGTCCAAGAGAGTTTCAACTTCAACGGAAAATACCTTCAAGGGACGACAGAGATGTTGCCACGCTGGAAACGTTGCGTAGCCAGTACCGACCGCGCTCTGGGTGAAGCCCTCGGTCAACTCTATGTCTCGAAGACGTTCACGCCCCAGGCGAAAGAACGGGCCCGCACAATGGTTGCGAACCTGGTCGCTGCTTTGAAGGATGACTTAACGACGCTGAGCTGGATGAGTGATGAAACCCGCCAAAAGGCGATCGCCAAGCTTGAAGCCTACGTGCGAAAGATTGGTTATCCCGATAAGTGGCGCGATTACGAAGCGCTGCGAGTCAACCGCGGGGCCTACTACAACAACGCGATCGCGGCGGGCGAATTCGATTTCAGACGCAACCTGGGCAAAATTGGAAAGCCGGTGGACCGGACCGAGTGGGGCATGTCACCGCCGACCGTCAACGCCTACTACAATCCGCAATTCAACGAGATCGTGTTTCCCGCCGGAATCCTGCAACCGCCCTTCTACGATCCCAAAGCTGATGACGCGTTCAACTATGGCGGCATGGGTGCGGTCATCGGGCATGAGATGACACACGGATTTGACGATCAAGGCGCGCGTTTCGATGCGAATGGAAACCTGGTGATGTGGTGGACGCCCGATGATTACAAGAAGTTCACGGATCGCACGAACTGCGTGGTCAAGCAATTCGATTCTTTTGAAGTTGAACCAGGCCTTTTTCAGAAAGGGCAGCTCGTAGTCGGCGAATCAGTTGCAGATCTCGGCGGTCTGACGGTCGCGTTTGCCGCCTATCAGAAATCCATCGCGGGCAAGCCACGTCCGAAAGACATCAATGGCTTCACGCCCGAGCAACGCTTCTTTCTTGGTTGGGCACAGATTTGGGCGCAGAACATTCGGCCCGAAGCGGCGCGTCTGCGAAACGCGACCGACCCGCATCCGCTCGGGCGTTTCCGTGTGAATGGGCCGCTTTCGAACATGCCGCAGTTCGCGGCCGCGTACGCCTGTAAGGAAGGCGACGGGATGGTGCGGCCGCCGGACAAGCGCTGTCAGATTTGGTAAGAATTTGGCCGCAGATTTGCGCGGATTGAAACGGAGAGTAGTGCCCTAATTCTGTAGGGGCGTCCCTCCGTGGGCGCCCTTTTTAGTTCGATTCCGGGGCGCCCACGGAGGGACGCCCCTACAATTTAATCCAATTGGGGCACTACCAAACGGAGAGCAATTCCTCATGTTGAATCTGCGTTCATCCGCGGCTAACTCTTTCCCGCAGTCAGCGTTTTCAAATCAGCAACGATCTCTTCCGGCTTCCACTCGTTCCCGCGATACAGCTTGAACACTTTGCCGTCCGGACCAATCAACGCAGTGCGCAGGGAATGAATCACTTGCTCGTCGCCGGATTCCGTATCATGAAAATATCGCAGGCCGAAGAACTGCGCGATTCCCTTAACCTCGTCCTTCGAGCCGGTGAGAAACTCCCAATGCTGGAACGTTTCATCTGAGTACCGGCCGGTGTGCCCGGCGCCGTAGCTGCGCATGACTTTCGGCGTATCGTAATCAGGATCGAAACTGATGGTCAGCAAGTGTGTCTTGTCGTAGGTAGCGGCGTCACCCTGCAATTGCTTGTCGACGACGGCAAAATTGTTGCTCATCAAAGTGCACTGATCCGGTTGCGGACAGCGAGTGTAGACAAAGGTCAGCGCCAGCGCCTTGCCTTTGTATTGTGAGAGATGAATGCGTTTGCCGTCCTGATTGACCAGGCCGAAGTCAGGAACGTCGTCTCCGGGTTTGGGTTCTCCAGGCACCGTCGAGGTCGGCGTCAGCGACGACCCACCCTCTACAATCGCTGTAATTTCGATCCACGAAGACAAATCATCCACGACCAACTGCGCGGTGACTTGATCGCCCGGCTTGAGCATCTCCAGATCGGCATCGTTCTTGATCTTGAACGGCATGGTCATCCCCGGCATGAAACCGGGAATGTCTTCGTGCGTGATGGTTGCGGTGCGATCGGCTTTGTCGACCGCGATGACTTTTCCTTTGAGCGGGTATCGTTTTTCGTGGGCGGAACGACGCGGGCCACATGAGACTCCCAAAAGGAGAGTTGACGTCAGCGTCAAAAATACCAGTAGTGCTTTGTGTTGAGTCATGATGATTGACGATCTGATAATGGAAGGTTAGCGGCTCGCCGCTGTCATCTCAAGTGGCGGACATGACCGGGTAGGGTCCCAAGTTGGAGATCTTCTCGGTCTCTGTGCGTCCTCCATGTCTCTTATTTGAGGAAGAACCTCGCCACAGAGACGCAGAGAATTCACAGAGGAATTCGAAATTAAGAGACCACGAATGATCGAGAAACTGAGTTACGCGGTTCTGTGCTAGGATTGGCGAAATGGTAGCGAGGGAATTACAAAGGGCCGAAATCCTGGATGGCCGCGTGGTAGCGGACCAAATTAAGCGCGAAGTTGCGGCTGAGTTGCGCCGGCTTAAAGAGGAGCATGGAGTTGCGCCGCGCCTGGCCGCGGTGCTGGTGGGAGATGATCCGGCATCGGCGGTTTATGTTCATAACAAAGTTCGAGCTTGCGATGAAGTAGGCATCGCTTCGGAACAAATCGCTCTGCCTTTGTCCACCTCCACTGAGGAATTGTTATCAGTGGTCGTCGGGTTAAACCGAAACGACGACGTGGATGGCATCCTCGTCCAATTGCCTTTGCCAAAGCAGATTGACGACGCGGCGATCATCGAAGCCATCGATCCGAGTAAGGACGTTGACGCGTTTCATCCGACAAATGTCGGCTTGTTGGCGATGGGCCGGCCACGATTCGTGCCCTGTACGCCGGCAGGAATCATCGAGTTACTCGATCGCAATCGAATTGAGATTGCCGGCGCCAACGCCTGCGTCGTCGGCCGCAGCCAGATTGTCGGACGACCGGTTGCCAGTCTCCTGCTGCAACGTCACGCCACCGTCACTATCTGTCATTCCAAGACGCGTGACTTACCTTCGGTAACGAGGCAGGCGGACATTTTGATTGCGGCGATCGGCAGTCCCGCGTTCATCCGCGGTGAATTCATTAAGCCCGGAGCGACCGTGATCGATGTCGGAGTGAACCAGCTAAGTGACGTTTCGGAGATTGCCGGGCTCTTCGGCGCCGACGCCCAACGTCGACGCGAAGCCATCGAGAAACGTGGCTATACCTTGATTGGCGATGTCCATCCGGCTGAGGCTGACAGCGTAGCCGGGCGCAGAACCCCGGTACCGGGCGGGGTCGGGCTGCTAACCGTTGCCATGCTGATGAAAAATACCTTGCAGGCTGCGAGGTGGCGTAGGAGTTGGTGATCGGTACGCACGCCCCTGGCGTGCTTAGTGCGGCACGCCGGAGGCGTGCGTACCAAAATGCTGAAAGTTGGTCTCACCGGATCGATCGCCGTCGGCAAGTCCTTTGTATTGAGCGTCCTCGCCGAGCTTGGCGGGCATGTCATAGATGCCGATGAAGTCGCTCGCGAGGTGGTCCAGCCGGGAACTAAAGGCTTGAAAACAGTCTGCGACGCGTTTGGCAAAGGCGTGCTCAACGCCGACGGAACTCTCAACCGCAAACAGCTCGGCTCGATCGTGTTTGCGGACGAAGCCAAGCGGATGCAATTGAACAACCTGCTGCATCCTCTCATCATTGCTGCTCAGGATGATCGAATTCGCGAATTGCAGCAGCAAGACCCGGGCGGAATCGTGATCATCGATGCCGCTTTGATGATCGAGTCCGGTGGCTTCCGTCGCCTTGATAAATTAATAGTCGTGCACTGTGGTCCGGAGATTCAGTTGCAACGCCTGATGTCGCGCGATGGGTTATCACCTGAGGCGGCGGAACAACGCATTAACTCTCAGATGTCGCAGGAAGAGAAAAAGAAATATGCCGATTTCCTGATTGACACCTCAGATGGTTTCGACAGCACGCGCGCTCAAATCAAAGCTTTGTACGAGCAACTTCTGACTGTCGCCGCTTCGCGGCTCTCAAGCGATAAGTGACCATTAACCAAAGGCTCGCAAAAGGCAACAATATACTTGACACATCACCTTGTTTTGAGTCCGCGGAGCGGACGTCAGCGTAAAGCCTGGGGCGTGAGCCCCAGGTCAAGTACCAATATGGCGATTGAACACGCGAAGCGGGTGATAGCGGTCGCGCTCAACGCTCGTCCAAATGATTCGGCTGTCGCCCGCTTCGCGGGCTTTGATCGCTTTTCCTGACGCGATCCTGGGGCTCACGCCCCAGGCTTTACGCTGACGTCCGCTTCGCGGACTCTCAGAATTAAGATCTTGAATGTAAACGGCACCTGATGCGTCAAGTATGTTAATGCCCTCGCAAAGCCTCGCCCTGGGCTTAACGCTGATCGCTGCTCTGCAACGTTTCCGCGCAAGAAGTTTATTGATGAAGCGCGGTTCTCGTGGTAACTTTCAGCGTCCGTAAGAACGTTGAGCATGCACATGTCGCACTCGGGCTCGCGGTTTGCCATTGTCCTCATAGTCCTCGGATGCCTGATCGCGGCTGGCTGCCTCGCCTCGGCAAGAGACAAATCCTTTTTTGGCCGGACGACGCCGCCACGCGAAAGCGTGCTGCGTTATGTTTCGGGTTCTGAGCCCGAAACCCTCGACCCTCAGGTCACTAACCAGCAAAACGAAGCGCGCATCCAGATCGCCCTGTTCGAAGGGTTGGCCGAATACGATCCGAAAACCAGCGAGCCGGTTCCGGCTTTAGCCGAGCGTTGGGAGGTCAACAAAGATTGGTCTGAAGTAGTTTTCTATCTGCGACGTGACGGGCGATTTTCGAACGGCGATCCCATTACGGCCCGCGATTTTGTCTATTCGATTCGCCGCGGCTTGACGCCGGAACTTGGCTCACGTTCAGCGTCCCTGGCCTACCCGATCAAATATGCGCAGGCGTTCAATGAACGCGGCGTCTTTGTTCTCGACCCAAACAGCAAGTCGTTTCTGTTGGAGAAAGATTTTGCCGAAGTCTCCGAGCCGGCGAAAACAGCGGCTGAGAAACCCGCGCCTGCGCCGGCCGGCGTGAAACCAGTCGAGCCAGCGCCAAAGGCCGCTCCGGAAACGGAGTTTCACCGTTTCATGCAATCGCCGGCTCGTTTGGTCCTGCCGGGAAAAGAGAAGGCTCGCAACGCTGCCCTCGACGCCAATCCTAAATTGAAAGCTGCGGTGTCGGGAAAAGAGTTGGTGCCCGTTACGGCGGAGGCAGTGGGCGTGGAAGCGGTGGACGATTACACGCTGCGAATTTCTCTGATGACGCCGGCGCCGTATATCCTCAGCCTGATACCGCACCAGTTCTTTCGCGCCGTTCATCAACCGACCATCGAGAAATTTGGCAGTCGCTGGACGGACGCTGACAAGATCGTCACCAGTGGTCCTTTCAAGCTGCAATCATGGAACCACTATGACCGGATCGTGGTGACGCGAGCACCTCACTACCGGGACGCCGCCAACGTCCACCTGGACAAGATTATTTTTTATTTGTTGGACAGCAACACGACGATGTTGAGCCTCTACAAGTCAGGAGGACTCGACGCTACTTACAATCACACAGTGCCCGCGGCCTGGCTGGATGGAATTGCGCCGATGAAGGATTTCATGGACGCGTCGGAAGCGGCGATTGATTACTACAACTTCAACACGACCAAGGGGCCGACCAAAGACTTGCGAGTGCGCAAGGCTTTGAACATGTCGCTTGATAAGCAGGCCCTGGCTGATTGGCGCCACGTGCGGCCCTTAACGGCATTCATTCCTGATGGAATTTTTTCTGGCTATCCTCAGCGGAAGGGTGATCCTTTTGATCCGGAAAAGGCGAAAAAGCTGTTGGCCGAGGCGGGATATCACGACGCCTCAGGCAAATTCGATCCGCAAAAGTTTGAAGCGAGCGAGATTGAACTGATCGTCAACCCGGACGCGAACAACATTCCTTATGCGGAATTCATCCAGGCCCAATGGAAACAGAACCTGGGCACGACCATCCCCTTGCGGATCGTGGAGAACAAGACTTTCTTCAAAGCGCAGGCCCAGCTTGAATACAAAGGCGTGTCGCGCACCGGCTGGTCGGCAGATTATCTGGATCCGTTTACTTTTCTCGGCATCTTCTACGCGGGTAACAATGCCACCGGCTGGTGGGACGCGAAGTACGTGGAGTTGTTGGATCGCGCGAACCGGACGACCGATCATCAGAAACGTTTTGAGCTGCTGGCGGAGGCGGAACAGATTCTGCTGGACGCGCAGCCGGTAATTCCGCTGACTGTGGGCACGACACGTTGGATGAAGAAGCCCTACGTCAAAGGTCTCTATCCTAACCCGGTGACGCTCCATTCATGGAAGGCCGTTTACATCGAACGCGACCAGAGCAAGTGGGACTATGGAATGCCGGACATGAGTAAGTAGATCGGAAAACATGCTTCGCTTCATCATACGCCGTGTCGTCGTCATCATCCCGATGTTGATTATCGTGATCTCCCTGACGTGGGTTCTGGTCCGTCTGGCCCCCGGGAGTTTTTATACCGGCGAGCGAAAGCTGGCCGCCGGTATCGAAGCCAATTTGCGCGAGAAGTACGGATTGAATAGGCCCTGGTACGTTCAGTATGGCAAAGTTCTGATGAATGCCGCGCGATTGGATTTCGGAAGTTCGCTCAAGTACGAAGGACAGTCCGTCAATCAGATTCTCTGGCGGGGGTTGCCCGTCTCAGCAGCGGTCGGTGTGAGCGCTTACCTGATTGCTCTGATCGTCGGCATCAGCACCGGCGCCCTCTCTGCGCTGAAACCAAATTCGTGGATTGATTATTCGAGTATGACCCTGGCAATGCTGGGGATCTCGATCCCGAACTTTGTCCTGGGCCCACTCCTCGTCCTGCTGTTTTCGCTGACGTTGTTTTGGTTCCCCCCGGCGTTGTGGGATGGATTTCCCAGCCGCAGCCTGGTGCTTCCCGCGCTGACGTTGTCGGCCATTTATATCTCTTACATCGCGCGGCTGACGCGATCGGGAATGCTGGAAGTCATGCGTTCAGATTACATTCGCACCGCGCGAGCGAAAGGATTGAGTGAAGGCCAGGTCGTAATGCGCCACGCGCTCCGCGGCAGTTTGTTGCCGGTGGTCTCCTTCTCCGGCCCAGAGCTGGCTTTTCTGATTACCGGCACGGTGGTGGTGGAAAAAGTATTCGCGCTGCCGGGACTGGGAAACTACTTTATTAATGCGTGTTTCAATCGCGACGAGCCGCTCATTATCGGAATCGTCGCCTTCATGGCCATCACGGTTCTTGCTTTCAACTTGCTGGTAGACATTGCGTACGGGTTTATCGATCCGAGAATCAGATACAGCTAGCGTGGAGCTGATTTCGCGACTGGCAATTCCTATGACTGACGAGAGTTCAGTAGCCAATGAAGTAATCGAGGGCACCTCGCTTTGGCGCGATGCGCGGCGACGATTGTTCCGGAACAAGCTTGCTGTCTTTGGCATGGTCGCCGTCATGGTCATTGCCCTGGCCTCGATCGTGGGACCGGCCCTGATAAGCAAGTGGACCGGATACGCCTACGATGCGATTCCGCGGGACTCCAGCTTGACTAAGGCCTTTGCTCCGTTCCGGGGGCCTGCAGGCCAGTTTTCCTGGGCGCATCCGATGGGTACCGACAACGCCGGCCGCGACATCCTGGCACGGGTGCTTTCAGGCGGCCAGATATCGTTGATGGTGGCGTTGATTGCCACGCTGGTTTCATTGTTGATTGGTGTTTCGTACGGAGCGTTTGCCGGCTATCTGGGCGGACGGATTGATGATCTGATGATGCGTATTGTTGATGTGCTTTATTCCCTGCCTTACGTGATCATCGTGATCGTTCTGCTGGCTTTGCTGCCGGCGAAAACACCCACCGGACAACTGACTCAATTGTTCGTTGCCCTGGGAGCCGTTTCATGGCTGAACATGGCCCGGATCGTTCGAGGTCAAATCATTTCGCTCAAGAATCAGGAGTTCATCCTGGCGGCGCGCGCCACAGGTGTCTCGACACCAGGAATAATTTTTCGCCACCTGGTGCCAAACGCGCTGGGACCAGTGATTGTCTACGCGACTTTGACCATTCCCACAATCATGCTGAGCGAGGCTTTTCTTTCGTTTCTCGGACTTGGCGTGCGCCCCCCGAGGGTTTCGTGGGGCAGCCTGGCTGCGGAAGGCGCGCAGAACCTGGCGGTCTATCCCTGGCAATTGATTTTTCCCGGCCTGACGATGGCGTTGATGCTGTTCTCTTTGAATTTTCTGGGCGATGGGTTACGCGATGCGTTGGATCCGCAGATGAGGAAAGACTGAGGTCTTTGGTCTTTGATCTTGGGTCTTAGGTCCTGGTGTTCGTCGCGAACGGTCGCTCAACGCCAAAGAACAAAGAACAAAGAACAAAGCCCGATAGCGATCAATGACACAACCAGACACAGTCAACTTGCTGGAGGTTAAAGACCTGCATGTCCATTTTCGTTCGGAAGAAGGCACGGTCAAGGCTGTTGACGGAATCAGCTTTGACGTCAAGCAGGGCGAAACCCTGGGTATCGTTGGAGAGTCGGGCTCAGGCAAGACCGTAGCTAATCTTTCACTGATGCGTCTGATTCCCGAACCGCCCGGCGAAATCGTCTCCGGCTCGATTATCCTGCGCGGTCGAGATGTGCTGAAGCTTTCGGCCAGTGACCTTCGCCGGCTTCGTGGCAAGCAGGTCGCAATGATCTTTCAGGACCCAATGACCGCGCTCAATCCGTTCATGCGCGTGTCAAAACAGTTGATGGAGGTAACGCAGCTGCATCTCGGCCACACAAGAGTCCAGGCTCGCGAACACGCAGTGAAGATGCTGGAGCATGTCGGCATCCCCGACGCGTCTGAGCGCATTGACAGTTACCCGCACGAATTTTCCGGTGGCATGAGGCAACGCGTCATGATTGCCATGGCATTGTCCTGCCAACCGGATCTACTGATTGCAGATGAACCGACCACCGCTCTCGATGTCACGATCCAGGCCCAGATACTGGAATTGATTAAGCGCCTGAAAGCTGAAACCGGCGCCAGCGTGATTTTGATTACGCATGACCTCGGCATCGTGGCCGGAATGACCGATCAGGTGATCGTCATGTATGCAGGCAAAATTTTTGAGCGCGCGCCTACTGGCGAACTCTTTCAGAATCCGGGAAATCCGTATACCCGCGGCCTCCTGCGCTCAGTTCCCAATCCAACTGACGAACAGGGCCAACTCTATCAGATACCGGGACAACCTCCTGACCTGGCGCGTTTGCCTGCTGGTTGTCCTTTTGCGCCGCGTTGCGAACGCGCCGAGGAGATTTGCCGCCGGGAGTTTCCGCCGTTTGTCCAGCTGACGAGCGAACACTCTTCACTTTGTCATTTCGCGAATGAGGTTTATGCCGCATCGAAAACTGTCTCATGAGTGATCGCGAACCAGCTCTGATTTCCATCAACGACCTCAAGGTTCATTTCCCGGTCGGCGTCCGGCGTCTGTTCGGCCGCTCCCGGCAGGTAGTGAAGGCGGTGGATGGGCTCAGTCTGGACATTCGTCAGGGCGAGACGATGGGGCTGGTAGGTGAGTCGGGATGCGGCAAGACAACTTTAGGTCGGGCGATCCTGAGATTGATCGATCCGACCTCGGGCGAGATTATTTTTCGGGGACGGGATTTAGCGCAGCTCTCAAACACCGAGATGCGGGCCCACCGGCGTCAGCTTCAGGTGATCTTCCAGGATCCTTATGCTTCGCTCAATCCTCGCATGACGGTCAGTCAAATCATCGGGGAGCCACTGGAGACTTTTGGCCTGGCAAAGGGCGAGGCAAAGAAACAGCGAGTCCAGGAACTGATGGAGATGGTTGGGTTGAGTTCTCGCTTTTTGAAAAGATACCCGCACGAATTCTCCGGCGGACAGCGCCAGCGCATCGGCATTGCCCGTGCGTTAGCGGTCGACCCCGAATTCATTGTTGCCGACGAGCCGATTTCGGCACTCGACGTTTCCATCCAGGCGCAGATTATGAACTTGCTCGACCGCCTGCGCCGGGAAAAGAACCTGACGTATTTATTCATCTCGCACGATCTGCGCGCAGTGCGGCATGTCTCAGATCGCCTGGCGGTCATGTATCTCGGGAAGATCGTCGAACTCGGTGAATCTCGCGCGATCTATGCAAACCCCTTGATGCCATACACCCGGGCTTTAATCTCTGCTGTTCCGGTGCCGGATCCGATAATTGAATCCACCCGTCAGAGGACGGTTCTCGAAGGCGATGTTCCTTCACCAATCAACCCGCCTCACGGCTGCCGTTTTCATACTCGTTGTCCGTACGCGATCCAGGCGTGTCGTGAAGTTGAGCCTCAACTGGTTGAGATTAAGCCCAATCATCTGGCAGCTTGCATCAGAATCAGTCCGGAGGAGCCGGACATTGACCGGATCGCCCCCGGGTACGCGCCGGGTCTACGCCAACGATAGATGGTCAAATTTTGGGGTGAAAAAGCCCGCCTATTAGTCGTTTAACACCAAGGTGAATTGAATGAAAACGCTCGCAGGTGCCCTTCCGGACCTACTTGAGGAGGGTTTGAGTTGAGGCAGTGTGCCAATATACTCCGAGCAGAAATGATTGTTTGCGCGTCTTTATGAAGCGATCACAGAAAAAAGCAGTGGGCGGAGGCGAAAAGACAGAGCCGTGGGGTGGTATTTCGCTCGAGGCGCAGGAAAGAGCGCCCTCCGGCTGGCACGAGGTGCAGAGGTCCGTCGCGGAATCGTCCGGCATTTCGCTGCTGCTGGTGCAGGGTCATCAGCCACCCGCACTGGCCGTTTCCAATAACAACTCAATTTGTAACGCGCTGCAATCGTCGCCCCGTCACGTGGGCCTTTGCGATCCTTTCTGTGGCGAGGCGCACGCCAGAGCCATGACGGCAGGAACCATCACCCATTATCGCTGTCACGCCGGCCTGCAATGTTTTGCGATGCCCGTTGAGATTGAGGCGAACCGCCGCCTTGTGGTCATCGGTGGCCGAGCATTTGGGCGCAGCTCAGACTATCGCGAGCTGGCCGAGCGCTTTCGATCGGGTGACCTGCAGGATCTGGAGTCGGAAGAAACCTTTCAGAACGTTATCTTTGCCGACGCATCGGACCTCGATCATGCCGCGTTGCGCCTGACCCAGGCGGCGACCACATTCCTGAATAAGCCGAATCAAACGCATACGGCCGAAGAAGTAATCCCGGAGGAAGTGCCGGCTACCGTAGTCATCGACGCTGAAGAAGAACAAGTGGTTGAAGAAGTAGCAGAACAATCATTGGTTCCCCGGCACGCTTTCGAAATGAGTCTCGCCGAGTCAATCCGGAACTTTGCGTCACACATCGACGCCAGCGATCCCGCGCAGACTTACAAATCGATCGTGGCTCAGTCCGCCGATCTCCTGCACGCTGAACGGAGCTCGCTTTTGTTGTTTGATGAAGCGGCGAACCAGTTGATGATGACTGCAGCGCAGGGGATTCCAACTCGTTTGAGCGAGGTAGCGCCAATGGCCATGGGCGAGGGCATTGCCGGAACTGTGATGCGCGAGAATCGGCCGCTGGTGGCGACCGTGGATGAACTGGGCCGCACCAGCAGCGCCGAACGCCGCTACAAAACAAAATCTTTCATCAGCTATCCGATTACCATCGGTAGCCGTCGTTTCGGGGTATTGAATCTGGCGGACAAGGTGGGTGGCGGAGCTTATGACCTTCATGATTTGAGCGTGATTGATCTGGTCGCGCCGCAAATTGCCCTGGCGCTCGAGCGCGCGGCCTGGCAGCAACGGGCCAATCAATTTCAATTGATGTCGATCACCGATCCGCTTACGGGATTGCACAACCGGCGATATCTCGAGGCGCGTCTCGCAGAAGAGCTGAGCCGCTCAAAGCGCTACGACTACCCGCTCAGCTTCATGATGATCGATATAGACGATTTCAAAGTCTACAACGATCTCAATGGACATCAGGCCGGAGATCGAGCCCTGGAGATCACGGCGCAGTGTCTACACGCCGCGCTGCGCAAAGTCGACGTGGCCTCGCGTTATGGTGGCGAGGAATTCTCGATCCTGCTGCCGCAAACCAGTCTCGAAGAAGCCGGCGTCATCGCTGATCGTATTCGGCGAAAAATCATGACTACGCCATATCCTCACGGACGGACCCAACCGTCGGGAGCGGTCACGGTGAGTATTGGTCTTTCGACTTTTTCTTCGGGGCTCGATTCTGCGGAAGCAATTGTGCGAGCTGCCGATCGCGCGTTGTATCACGCCAAGGGACACGGCAAGAATCGCGCTTACGCCTACCAGGGCATTCAGCAAGCGTCAGGCCCCGAACAGCAAGGACAGCGCGGACGAAATTCTTAATCGATGAACCAACCTCGCATACTTTCCAGAATCAATCAGGATGAGTTTTTCGGCCGCGATGCCGAGGTGCGCGACATTGTGCGACAGTCGTCGGCTTTTCCCGACGCGCGCACGCTGGTAGTGATGACGACACCCGATGCCGGATCATCTGAGCTTTTGCGGCAGGCCTATGATCAATTATTCAGAAGGCGCGGCGAGTTGGTGCCGATTCATTTTGCGTTCAGACGAAGCGATGGGACCGCGGTCGAAACTGCGAAACGGTTTTTTCACACCCTGCTGCAACAGTTCGTGGCCTATCGCCGCGTCAATCCCGCGCTATGTAAAGAAACGTTGACGTTTCATGACTTATTGGAAGTGGCGCTGCCCGGTGACTACGAATTAATAACCAACCTGATTGATGGCTTTCATCGCGAACAGGCGGTGGAAAAAGACCTGATCGATTTCTGTCTGAGTTTGCCAAATCGCCTGCTGGCTGAGGGCCGGACGGTGTATCCGCTGATCGATTGCACGAAGATTGGGCCATTTCGAGAGGACATGGTGAGTGGCCAACACTTGCTGACTGAGCTGTCTCAGGCTGAGCTGCCCTTCGTGGTGGCCAGCTTACGGCGTCAGGCAAACAAGCTGATTCATGGTGCCGGCGACCGTGAGTGGGAAGCGAATGCAACTCTCCGCGTTGACCACCTAAGCGAAAGTTCGGCGCAAGCCTTGTTGGAATCACTGGCCCGGCGATATGGAATTGAGCTAAACCAGACCACCCGTGATTTGATCGTACAACAGCTAAACGCGAGCCCCCTCTTCATTACCGAGTTTATGCGGGCCGCGCGCAGCACGCAGACGAGTCTCACCAGCTATCTGGCGTGCCAACGCCTGTACGTGGATGAGTTGTTAGGTGGGAGCATCAAACGTCACTTCGATCGAATTCTTCAGACGATCGTCCCGGCGGCGCAAACAAATAGAACTCTATTGGGAGTCTTGTACGAATCAGCGATGAGCGACACCGGCCGGGCCTCGCTTTTCGCATGGAAAGAGCGCCTCGGCCTGGCGGCACCCGAATTTGAGCACGTGATCGACGCGCTGCATATCTATGAATTGGTCAATTCAACCGCCGCCTTCATCGAGGTCAATTCGCAATCGCATGTCTGGATGGACTATTTGCATGCCCACTATCGCGTAGAGGTTGAGACCGAACCGCGAGCCAAGGTCGTGGCTATGACCCTTTTGGAAGCGCTTAAGAGGGCGCCCCAAACCATGAATCAAAAGTATCGCCGCGAAGCCGCCGTGGGCTTGCCCCGTTTGTTGCCTCAGTTCAATTGTCAAAGCGTGCCGGCTTCCTTGTTTCACTATGATCGGTTTGCTGCCGCCTACAAAGGAGAGGACGCGGCTGCGATTGACGAGGGGCTTGATGCTGAAACCGATCTGATCCAGTTGCCACAGGTAATCCAGACGGCCGCCTGTGCCTTCTACGCTGCGAATATGGAAGGCGACCGGGATCGCTGTGTCGTGGCGCACGCTTTCGATTCGGCAAAGTACACTGACGAAAATCAGGTTGTGTGGGTCGTCGCCGAAATTGAGTCAAAGCTGGAAGCGAGCAGGGAACTGACTGAAGATTGGTGCGATCGCCTCGCAAGCTTCGCCCGTGAATCCGGCTTTGCCCGATATCGGATTTGGTTGATCGCGCCCGAAGGGTTTTCTCAGCCCGCCGCGGAGCTTTTGAGGGAGCGTGAAGCTTTTGGTTCGAGTCGCCAACAGGTTCAGCTAATTGCCGCTCGATTAAGAGCTGAGACGAAAGTTGAAAAGCCCAAAGCCGATGAGTACGAAATGATCATGCCGATGGGCGATGATACCGAGCTAATCGCTGCTTCCACGGTTGAAAAGATCGCCCGCCGAGTAAACTTTAAGCCGGAAGCGGTCAATCAAATTAAGACCGCTCTGGTCGAGGCATGCATCAATGCGGCCGAGCATAGCCTCAGCCCGGACCGCAAGATTTACCAGCGTTTTGTCGTGGAAGATGATAGATTAGTCGTTATTGTTGCGAGTCGCGGCGTGTTACCGGCGCGGTTGTCCGCTGAGAACGGCCAGGGTGTCAACGGCGGCCAGAATGGCGGCAAGGGGCGTCGGGGATGGGGCTTAAAGTTGATTAAGACCTTGATGGATGAGGTTGAGTTCGAACACGTTGACGACGGCACTCAGCTTAAGATGACAAAGTATATTCGGTGAGTTCGGTACGCACGCCTCCGGCGTGCTGCCTCACAAACGAGCACGCGCCGGAGGCGTGCGTACCTGTTCACAGTAAGGGGGGCTTACTGAGCATGGCAGAAACACCTGGGGACAACTCCATCCAAACGCGGTCAGTCGGCGACGCGGCGATCATCTACGCGAGCGACTATCTCAACAAGCTGAGCGGTGAAAGGATCGAGCGAGAGTGCCGGCGGCAATTCGATTCCGGCCGGCGTGCGCTGATCATCAACTTTCGAGATACCGAACTGGTCAACAGCATCGGTGTTTCAATTCTGGTGGGCCTGATAGACGCCGCCGAACAAAACACCGCGCGGCTGATTTTTTCTGACGTCAATTCACACACAGCAAATTTATTCGAGATGCTAGGCCTCACGCGACACGTGAGCGTAGCTGCCAACGAAGACGAAGCCTTGTCGTGGATCAGCGCGGGTGACGCGGTGGCATAGAAGTGTCAGAAGCCCGACCGTCAGGGAGGGCAGCGACTGGCCCGAGCCGCATTGAGGTCAGTACCGGGAGCGATAGCGACCGCGTTTCTCCGGGACACACGCACAAAAGTAGCCATCAATACCAACATACCCGTAAGACCAAATAATAAATGGATACGAACACACAACGATTAATTCACACATTTTCAACTCTGGCCGACTTGGGCCAGGAAATTGCCGACGCCGGTGATTTCGAAGACATGCTGCGCAACTCGTTTCACTTACTGCTGGGGTCTCTGGCAATTCGACGCGGCGGGGTGGCCGAATACGTCCGGGAAGCTGGTCAGCTAAGATTGGTCGCGGCTCGCGGTTTGGGAGAATCGCCGATCGATACTTTCCCGCTTTCGGCTGAACATGCGCGACACCTGGCGACCCTGGGTTCGGCAAAGTCGCTGGCCGTTGCCACCAACGAAGCCGCACGGTTCCTCGAAGATCACAAACAGTTCTTTGCGACAGTTGAAATCGATCTGCTTCTACCACTCGTCGTCCGTGAACAATTGATCGGCGTGGTTCTGCTGGGAGAGAAAGCTTCAGGCGAAAAATTCACCGAAGAGGATCTGGAAGTTCTCTCGGCGCTGGCGCGCCACATCGGTGTGGGCATTCATAGTCATCGTTTGATCGAGGACGTCGAGCGGAAGGCCGCCGAAAATCTGCGCCTGTACGACGGCCTCCGGACAATTTACAAAGAGACCGTGCACGCGTTTGCGGCTGCGATTGATATGAAGGATCGCTATACGCAAGGTCACTCTGTGCGGGTGGGCAAATACAGCGAGGTGATTGCGCGCGAGATGGGATGGCCCGACGAAGAAGTTGAAGGCATCACCATCGCCGGTTACCTGCATGACATAGGCAAACTAATCGTCGATCTCAGTGTGATTAATTCTCCCGAGCGCTTCAGCGCCAAGGACTCCGTCGAGATGAGCCGTCACCCGGCTGCCGGCTATGAAATTCTTTCACCGATCAGTCACCCTTACGCAGACATTCCTTTGATGGCCCGCAACCATCACGAGCGAATGGACGGCAATGGCTATCCGGACGGCCTCAAAGGCGATCAAATTCCGCCCGGAGCAAGGATCGTCACCCTCGCCGATTCGTTCGACGCCATGACAACCGATCGTCCGTATCGCAAGAAACTTCCGCTGGCAGATGTTCTGGAAGACTTTCGCGTCAACACCGGAACCCAATTCGACCCCGAAGTCGTCTGTGCTTTCTGCCGCGCGTTTCTAAATGAAATTGAAGGCAAGAAAGAAAGACGGCTGCTCAACATGCTGAACCGAAATTACAGCAACATTGAACAGTTGAGCCCGCTTTTGAATCAGATGCTTTCGGAGTTTAATGGCGGTTCGATGACGGCTTCAGTAAACAACTGACATACGACTGGATTTGTTGGGTGGCGCTGATTAGTGACACCTACAAGCGACTACTCCCAGGAAGGTCTGCAAACGAATCGAAGAATCGAAGGCCTGACCCCAGATTTTTAGATTTTTAGTTCAGGTGATGAAACGAACGACCCTGATAAGATTAGTTCCTGGCCGCCGGGACCTTGATAAACCCACTGACTCCCTTGTTGAAACTCCGTCCATCCGGCAGGCGGAGTGTATTCAAATCTTTCGCCGATCTTCTTTCCCATGACTTTAGGTTAACCGAAGTTGCCGAACAGTTGAGTTGACGCGGGCGAGCGCCAACACGAAACAATAGAATCAACAAGGCCAGTTGAGAAACAAGCTATCGAGCCTCGCGTCCAACGCCTTGTTGGGCGCGGCGTGGATGTGTCAGAGCAGACCTTATCGCCGCTCGCCCTTGCCATACGAAGGCTCCAGGGCGCGTGTGGTCTGCTCGGTGACACTCGATACGGGCTCAAGGTGCTCAGGAAGGGCGCGCGCGGTCGACGGACCTGGTTCCTCGGCTCTGGGTTCGTTCAGTTGAGAGGCAGTGAGTATTTTTTCGGCGCCGCGGTCCAGGTGGAGGAGCCGCCACACTAAAACTCCTTCTGACACCAACAGCGTCACGAAGGTCACGATGACGAACGCCGTCCCAAGCCGCTCATTAATCACGCCGTTGCCCATCAAAACAAGTGCGCCGAGCGCCATTCCGAGAAGGGTGATCGTGGTTCCGACGATGACCCAGAGCAACGTCTCGATCGCCGTCCCTGCCGTTCCGGCCTGACCCTGATCCTTCAACGTTCCCAGGTTTGCCCCGCAGTGATTGCAGTAGCTCAACGCCTGTGGTAATCGAGCGCCGCATGTGTGGCAATACATATTTTTCTGCCTCTAGTAACTTGCTCTTGCCTTACCTTACGACTTTCCAACCAGGCAGGTTCAGCAACTTTGTCTCGCGAGAGCGCCCAACGTCAGAGTTGACGCGGCGGCGCGAATTCATTCAAGCATCGCCGGACCAGTCATGATGCGAAACACGCTCCCGCCACTCGCGTCCAACGATTTGGCGCGGGGACGTATCTCTTCATCGCCCGTGATGCTTCGCAATTTCCTCTTCGCTGAGCCGGAGAAAGCGAGCAGCGTTATTGTAGAAAATGTCGCGCTTCTGCTCGCTGCTCAGGAACGGCGCCTCTTCGATGGTCTTAATAGCCACTTCAATGGTACGAGGCCATACCATCTGGTCCGAGCCCCACATGATCCTTTTCCCGAATCCCGCGTCAATGAGCCGCTTGAGTTGGCTGTAGAAATGCGCCCGCGGGAACCCCCAGTCGTTCTGAGCGATGTCCACGTACACTTGTGGGTGCGAGAAAAGTAACGCGATCATCTCTTCGACGAGCGGCGAGCCGTAATGCATCACGTAGAGACGAAGCCTGGGATGCCGAATCAGAATCTCCTCAACCTGGAACGGACTGGTAAGCCGAGCCCGATACGCCGACTGGGTCGGGCCGCCCATTACATGGGCGCCACCAGGAGGGCCTTCACCCAGATGGACTCCCACGGGGATGTCCAACTCTTCGGCGAGCGCGAAGAACGGATCATAAGTTGTGTCGTCAAGCCTCAAGCCCTGATACTGGGCGCCGATCTCAGCGAAGACCACGAACTTGCGGTCGGTGAATAACCGCCGGAACTCAACCGGAGTGCGCGGACCGGGACGAGAGGTGGCGAATGAGATTGCAGGAATGATGCGGAGTGGAGAGCTGGCCCGCCACGCGCTCACCTGATCCAACGATCCCGATGTAACAGCCCAAATGTCGTAGCGCTCAAGCAGTGCCAGCGACTCCCTCATGACTGCCTCGTCGGTCGCCGCTGCTTTCATCGGTGAAGGGCAGGAAATGACCCGATCCAAGGTGATTGGCTGGCGCGGGTCAACACCGGGGAACTCAATTTTCTGATCGTTGGTGCAAACCGACCCCCCACCGCCATACTCTTCAAGAGTGTGAGCGTGAAGGTGCATGTCGATAATCGGAAGTCTCTTCTGGGCGCTTACGAGAAGCGGTGCCATTAAGAGAAGTAACGTCAGGATTACAGATTTCATCTAACTCCTCTGTTGATGCCTAAGGCCCCCGGATTCTACCGAGTTTAGCGCCTAACGGCGGAGTTGACGCGGCCGCGCGGTAGCGCCAACTATGATTTACAAACGCTTCTTGCGAAACACGCTATCGCGGCTCGCGTCCAATTTGTTAGGCTGCCCGTTGACGACTTTGTTATCCGGCCTTCTCCGCCAGTGCGGATATATAAACTGGCAACACCCTTCGCAATATCCCAAGGGCGCGGAGCGTCAGGAGCTAGCCACTCATCCGCCGACCTGTTCGTAAGCACTATGATTGTTATTCTGTCGTCCGAGAAGCGGATGATGTCGGCGGTGAAACCCGGAATAACCCCTCCGTGGTCAGCGTATTTGTGCCCGCCTAGCTCGCCCAGGAACCAACCGAACCCATAATAATTGTTGAAGTAGGTGTTGCGGGCAGGTCGGCCATCATTTAAGGTCGTAGGTGTCATGATCTGCTTAATGCTGGACTCCCGCAGCACCCTTTCCGTATAGAGTGCCGCATCCCACTTGGCCAGATCGCTTGCAGTCGAGAGCAGTGCGCCGGCAGCATAAGGGTGAGTGGGGTTAACAGGTTGCCCGTTGTAAAGGCGGCCGTCCCGGAGAACGTAACCGGCGGCGCGATCAGGAACAATGTCGTTCACATTGTTCAGGCGCGTGGCACTCATGCCGAGCGGCGAGAAGATGCGGTCATGCAAAAATTGTCCGTAAGTTTTGCCGCTGACGCGCTCGATGATCATGCCGAGAAGGAAATAGCCGGTGTTGCTGTAATTCCATTTCTGGCCGGGCCGGAATTCGAGCGGCGCTCCCGAGACCAGCGCGATGATCTGCGCCTTGGTGTAATCCTTACTCCGCTCGGTTTCGGTGTCGGCCAAGTCGGCAAAATCTTTGATGCCTGAGGTGTGGGTTAGCAGGTGGCGCACCGTGACGCCCCGCCAAGCACCGGGAAGGTCGTGGAGGTAATTACCGATGGTCTCGTCGAGGGAGACCTTACCTTCCTCGACCAGCAGCATGATCCCGGCGGCGGTGAACTGCTTGGTCATGGACCCGATCTGATAAACGCTGTCCGGGGTGGCTGGGACTTTGAGTTCAACATTGGCGAGACCGTAGCCCTTCGCCTTAATGACGCGCCCGTCCCTGACTGCAGCCAGCGAGAGTCCGGGGATGTGTCGGCTGCCCATCTCGGCCCCGATGAAGTCGTCCACCTTGTCTGCCCGCACCGGGATGGCCGCGACGAGCAGCAGAGCGAGGGCCGGCAGGGTGATACGGCGGATAAATATCATGAAGCTCTCTCGGTGTTTAGAACGACGGCTAAAAATCTACACCTGGCAGCCTATGTCTTGTACGAACCGGATTCGCACAAGCCTCTTGTACCGTGTTTTATGCGAACCGACCATGATGCATCATTGACACATGATTCTTTACGCAGACTTCCTCACGCACATCTGGGACGTAGGTTGAGAACATAAGCGGTAGAATGTGGCACGCGCATCTTGCGCGAGATTCACGGGCGGGACGCCCGTGCCACACGTCGCTACTTCGGCTGAATCCGCAGAGTAAAACTACAGATGCCGACTTTTTCATCAGGTTGGACTATCGTGCGCTGATCGCGCGGGATCTCGCGGCCTGAGACCAGCGTGGGGTTTCTACCTTTTGGCGTCAGCCAGTAGCGTCCCTGGTCGTCGAACATCAGCATCGCGTGCACGCGGCTTATTTCCGCATCGCCTTTCAAAGGGAGATCGACCTCAACGCTTCGTGAGCCGCGACCGATGGTAATCTCGGGCTTGGTGATTTTTACTACGGCCTGGCGAACTCCTTCGCGCCAAATCTCAATTGAATAGAGCTCGACTGTGCGCGGACGGACCACGGTGATTTCGCCTTCGCTGGCGCCGGCCCCTGTGTCGTCACCATCTGGTTGGCCTTCAGCGGGAGGAGTTGGGGGCGCTGGTCCGGCGGTCGTCGGCTGTGCCGGACGAGCAGTCACCATCGTATGACCCGTTTCAGTCTCATCCCAGACCGGCTGCACCCGGAACTCGCCTTTATTCAGTGTGCCATCGACGCGCAGCTCAATCGCGAACGATTTGGTTTGGAGTTGGACGGCGCCGGCCAGTTCGCGGGCGCGCTCAGACAAGACGTGAAACAGGCCCTGCTCGAGTCCGCGACGTTTGTCGCCCTGCCAGTCTTTATCGTCATCGTTACTGAGGTAGACGATATATTCCCGCGGAATGTAAGTCGGGCCGCCGGGAGGTGTGAACATCTCGCGTTGCATGCACGCCTCAACTTCGCGGGCGATCTTTACGAGGAATTCTTCCCACTGGCGCCGCGGCCGCTCGTGTTCTGCTGCTTCTTCGAGAATGTCGTCGGTGGTCTCACCGTCGATCCAGCGTCGGATAGAGTCAATCAGGCCCATAGAGAGTCAATCGTAAATCGGGAATCGATTTTAGTAAACAAAGCTTCTGTCTGAGCGAGTTCTCTCAGTGTCTCTGTGAAACCTCCGTGTCTCTGTGGTGAACATTCTCTAGTGACAAATTCACCACGGAGGCACTGAGTTCCACTGAGACACAGAGAACAACTAAGTATCGAGCAAAGTTCAATGACGCAACCCTGACAGGGTTGCGAATGCCGCTTGCGATTTACCCAGGGTAGCCGAAGCGGCAACCCTGGGCTCTGAGCCGGTAACCGCTTCGCGGTAAGAGAGGTAATTCCTCAATATCAAGCTAACAATATCCTATCTATTGCTCAGCGCCGCAAACACGCACCAGATGCGCCAGACGCCGTCTCAATCAAAATCAAGAAAAGACCGGTTCAGCCAGCCTATGTCGGAAGAGCTCGGATCCTTTTTCGGACGGGAGTGCTGAATGATCTGAACCTGGCACCAGTTATTATTACTCGGGTTTATGCTGATCACCTGAATCTTTGAACCAAATTCGGCCAGGCCGACAATCTCGGTTTGGCTGTTCGGCCCGGCGCGCAAATTTACATCGGTCTTCGTTACCGCCTGGCGCCCGACATCTCCGGAAGTCGGCGTGGTCGTCGTCGTTTGTTGACCAGTGCGCAGTTTGATCCACTTGCGCACGTAGGCTCCCGTTGCGGCCAGCAAACCTGCGAAACATACCACAAGAACTAGTCCAACCACGAAGTCTCGACGCCGGTTGCGTGGCTTTACTGCTACGATCACCGGCCCGGGCATGGGCGAAAGCGGGCTCTGCACCGGCACGGTCATCCGGCCCGGTGATTGGGCGACGGGAAAGACTCTGGCATTGGGCACCGACTGGCGACCGGCAATCGGAACCACGATCTTCGGCCGCAGCGAACCATTGGTTTCAATCTGCTGCTGTTTCAATTCGCGCGAGGTTTCGAACTTCGGCCGCGGCGGAGCAGCCGCGGTCAGGACTTCATCAACATTCAAATCTGCACTGACGGGACGCCGGACAGCTGCCAACGCCAGTGGTTGCGTCACCGGCATGGCCACGTCATTTAGATCTTCCCAGAAGGCTTGAACGGTTTGGTAGCGATCGGCGGCACGCGTCTGTGTGGCCCGCTCCAGCACCCGCAAAAGAGAAACACCCCAGGGCTGCGAAGCAATCGCCCCTGGCAATTCGGTGATTGCTTCGTGGGCAAATGCTCGCGGCGAGGCGCCACAAATCAGGGTGTACGCAGTCTTCGCGAGAGAATAAACGTCGGCCGCGGGCGTCAGCTGCAGAGGGCTCTGGCCCGGGCTCAGGTCGAGCTGCGAAGTTTGCACCAGCGGACTGTGTTCCGGTGGCGCGTAAATATTTGTGCCGACACGAGTGATAGCGCCTTCTCCGCCCTCGAGCCGGGCCACGCCAAAGTCCGCAATCTTCACGGTCTCACGATCTTCAGTGAGCAAAAGATTCTGCGGCTTGATGTCGCGATGGATCACCCCGCACGCATGGGCGTGGGCCAGGCCGGCGCAAACCTGCTTTAGATATTTCAAAGAGCGCTCCAGAGTCAGTGATTCAGAACGCCAAAGCTTTGAGAGATCGCCGCCCCCAAGGTATTCCAAAACAATGTAGTGAAAAGCAGTCCCGTTGAGATCGATGGCAGTGCCGTGGCCGAGGCGGCTGATGATGTTGGGATGGCGAACGCGATCGAGCGCGATTGCCTCGTTCTGAAAATTCTGAATCAGCGTGCGCTCGAGATCCGGATCCTGGTAACCCTGAAGCAGAACGTTGAGGGCTTTGATGACGACGTTGCGAAATCTCTCATCGGTGGCCGCGAGGTCGCGGGCCATATAAATCTCGGCATAGCTGCCGCGACCCAGACAGTCTTCGATGTCGTAGCGATTGTCGAGCCTGCATTGAAGAAGCTTTAAGTCACTCATCCGCGGGCCATTACTTCGGCGGGGTTTGAGTCTTCAGTCCGAGGACTTCGTCGAGCGCGCCAAAGGCCTTGTCCTCAGCCATTATCGCCTCCTGCGTACGACCACCCGCGCCTTTGCTCATCTTCAGACCGGCCGCCGCCTCCGCCAACTTTATTTCCGCAGCAAGGGGCAGCAGGTTCTTACTTTCAGAACGAAGATTCGTGAGCGCGAGTTCAAACGCCTGAATGGCGTCCTTGTGGTTCCCGGTGAGCATCAGGGCGCGGCCGTAGAGATAGAGGAACTCGGGGTCCTTTGAGTCTATGGGCCTGGCAACTCCTTGATTAGAGTTCGCAGGACTTCCAGATGCGGACGGCAGGTGTTCGGTCAACCACTTTTGCGGATCGGCATCGACCGCAGCGCGTTTCGACGGCAGGGTCGACTCCTGTGGCGTTGGACTTGCTTGAGGTGCGGTGGTATTCCCGGTGAAGTGCCGTTGTCGCTGGTAAACCATTCCCGCATAAAAAGCTCCGGCGACGCCGCCCACAAAAAGCAGGAAGACAAAAAAGCGAAGAATGGCTCGGCCACCGCCCGACTTTGCCGGGGCGGCTGTGCGTGCCTCTGACATCTGAGGCGAGGTGTTTCCGGGAAAAGCGACTCGCGACGGAGGTGTCAATTTGTAAGGACTCTCAGCTTCGGCAGGGACAGGCGCAGGCATGTCCAGGGTCTCGGTGAGTTTCCCGCTGGATACGGTTCTTTCTTCGTCCAGGACAGCGGCACCTTCGAATTTTGACACGCCAACCTGAACTACGACTGCAGTCAAATTGTCCTCAGCTCCACGCTGATAACAGCGCGCTTTCATTTCCGCACAGAGATCGTTCGGGGTTCGGCCACTGGTTAGCAGCTCGCGCAGCTCGTTGTCACCCAGGTGACGCGTGATTCCATCAGTGCAGAGCAGAAACGCACTGCCGTCTTCGACCTCGATCACTTTCATGTCGGCCTCGACGGAGGGTTCAGCGCCGAGGGCCCGGCTAATCACGTTCTTGCTGGGGTGGTTCGCCGCCTGTTCCGGCGTCATTCGGCCGGCACGGACTTCTTCTTCGACGATCGAATGATCTTCAGTTTCGCGATGCAGCTTTCCATCAGGGCTCAGGCGATAGAGTCTCGAATCCCCGACATGGCCAATCGTCGCGCGATGTCCGTCCAGATGGAGCGCGACGACGGTTGTGGCCATCATTGAGAAGCGAGGATTCTCTGAGGCCATTTGGTGAATTGAGCTGTTGGCCCGCTGGATTGCCAGCTCCATCAAATCTTCGACATCCTCACCGTCCGTAATTTTCGTGCGGAACGCATCGTTCAGGACATCGACTGCGGTTTGCGAAGCCACTTCACCGGCATCGGCTCCGCCGACGCCGTCAGCGACCACAAATATCCCGCGGTCGGCGTCGGCCAGGAAAGAATCTTCGTTCAGCGGTCGCTTGTCGCTGAGGCCGCGGTCAGAAACCGAAGCGACGTTGACGTTATTTGCCGGCATGGCGGTGCTCATTGGACTGCCTCCAAATCGATCGACGGCTCGGGCTCTCGCTCGATCCGGGCCACCACGCGCGCGTCGTAAGCGTTACGATGTGAAAAAGCCATTAGCATTCCCAACATTGTGAAACTGGTAATCAAGCTGAACCCTCCGTGGCTCACGAATGGCAAGGTAATGCCGGTCATCGGCAGGGCCCGAGTAATGCCCCCGATATTTACCAGTGCCTGAATCCCTACAAAGGCAGTTAACCCCGCCGCGCACAACTTTGTAAACATATCACGCGCTTCAATTGAAGTGCGAATCCCAGCGATTACAAAAATGATCACTGCCAGCACCACCAAAGCGCCGCCTACCAGGCCCATTTCTTCAGCGATAGCAGCGTAAACGTAATCGGAGTCTGCGATCGGAATAACCTCCGGGAACCCGAGACCAAGTCCGCGGCCGGTGGTTTTTCCTGACGCAATTCCAAAGATGGCCTGCGCCGGTTGGAAGGCAAGTTTGTCGAACCAGATGTCGGTATTCACGCTGCGCTTCATGGCCTCGCTTTCGGCCGCGAGTTCCTTCAGACGCGGATCCTTCGCGAGTGCTTCGTCAAAGTCTTTCTTCCACCAGGAGACTTCCGGCGACGGCGGATCGAATCCGTCCAGCCACAGATGGAAGCGCTGCTGGATGCGCGCCGGCAAAGCATGCTGAATCGGCCGCGCCAGTGTGGGAAGCAAGGGGAACTTTTCCTGAACGTCCCTGGGCAGCGCGCCCACTACCAGAATTGAAATAACCAGAAACACTGAGCCGACGAAGACCAGAAGCTGCGGCCAGCGACGCACGGCCACGAGATAAAGGGTCGCGTAAGCCCCGCTGAAAATCAGCATCTGGCCGAAATCTTTGAGCGCGAAGAACGGGATGAAGGGAATGATCGCCATCACCACCAGGGGGATGATGTCTTTCGCGCGCGGAATGCCCCAATAGGTTCGGGCCAGGTCTTTATAACGGGCCGTCAGAATCCCTGCGAACCCAAGCAGGAAGGGAACCTTCGCCGGCTCCCAGGGCGTCGTGTTGCCCACGGCTTTACCCGCGCTGGAGTAAACGATCGCGACTCCTAAAGGCAACAACGTCAGCAGCACCACGATAAAACTGTTTCGCTGAATCCACGACAGGAAGCGATCGTTGACGCAGAACGAGAAGGCCAGCGCGAAAGCCAGCAGAGAGAAAACCGGAATCCATGTATAGCTTGAGGTGATCGCATTCCACAACGTATAGCCCGATTCCTTAGCCGGGGCTTCCTGCTCTAAAGGGGGCGGCTTGGGCGGTAACCCCATCATCTGTCGCTTGTTTACATCGTAACTCTGGTTGATGTAACGCATCCGCAGCGTGTCGGTTTTTTCCTGACGCGCGGCTGCCTTGTTGCGGGCGTTGTATTCGGGATCGCTGTACAGGCGATACTGCACCAGCATACCGACCGAGAAGAGGAGAATGGCGGTGGTAAAGAGTACCCAGTTGCCTTTGAATTTCTTGAAAGCAGAAACCCAAACGGCCATCACGATAATCGGGAGGAAGAGCAACAGGTCTCGACCAGCGCCGATCAGAGAGGTTTCATAGCCCCGAATCATCGACGCGCGGTAAATGGCGTAATAGCCGGCGATTTCAATCCCGACCAGCGCGAACAGCAGGAGCAGATGTGATGAAAGGCGATTGCGCATTCTGGCAGTTCGGTACGCACGCCTCGGGCGTGCCGGTTGTCTTCGTCCGAGCGGTCTATCGATTCCGTCTTCGTGGTGTCGCGGGCGGTGCCGCCGTCTGTTGACCGGCGGGACCGAAATAGCCCAGCGCCTTGGCTTTCAAGATAAGTTGAGCCGCCACCGGGCCCGCATTCTTGCCGCCGTAAAAACTGATGCCTGGTCCGGGACCTTCAAGCAACACCGCCATGGCTATCGCCGGTTTCTCCAGCGGCGCGAAACTCAGGTACCACGCATCGCTGCGCAGCTTTTCGTTCATTACAGTCTCTTCGTATTGCCGGATGATTTTCCCTTTGAAGTCACGTTCCGTAACGACGCGTTTCTTCGGTTCGCCCGTTTTTGGATCAATGACAGGTACCGCTTTCTGCGCGGTCCCGGTCTTGCCGCCGCTCCTGATGCCGGCGGCTTTCACCGGCGCCATGGCGCCGGTCGCGGTGCCGCCTTCAGTGACCATGTTCATGATGCGCCGTATCTCGACGGCCTGATCGCGGGTCAGGACTTGATTGAAAACTTCAGGAGGCCGGTCCATTTCGATCTTGGGCTTCATCAACCGGCCCTCGAGGTTGGCCGCCACCGAAATCATCATGGCCATTTGGAAGGGGGTCATCTGCGATGCCAAGCCCTGGCCATAGCCTTCATACATGAGCTCGCAGCGCGTCGAGTGCGGCCCGGCCTTCATCCACGACTCGGTCGGCCCAATCGCATTCCTGATGGCGCTACTGCTGGCGTTCCAAATCTCCGGCTCACGGCGCCCCTGGCCTTCGCCGCTCACGCTGTCGTAAGCGCCAATGCCGACCAGCTTCGCGGTCTCTTGAATTTTGACGCCGCCTAATTGAGTGCCCAGATACGAGAAATAGATATTGCTTGAATGCTGATAAGCGGAATCGATACCGATGTTGCCACAGGCCTCGCAGCCGCCGTTGTCATCCGTAATCGTGCGACCGCAACCCGCCGGCGTAAACCCGCCGCTGGTGGTAAAGCGCGTCTTCTCCATGCCGTTGCGAAACGCCGTGTACATCATCAGCGTCTTGAAGGTTGAACCGGGCACGTAGTACTCGTTCAGTGCGCGATTCAACATCGGACGCTCTTTCTTGTCATTATCCAGCTTGATCCAGGTAGCTTCGTCGTCGACCTGCTTCAGGCTGTAAGACGGATTGCTGTACATAGCCAGCACCTCGCCGGTCTGTGGATTGAACATGACGACGGCGCCATGATTTCCTTTCAGCTGATCGACGACGGCCTGTTGCAAATCCTGATCGATTGTCAGGGTGTAATCCCTGTTTAGTTTCTGTTGGACGGTTTGACCCTTGATAATTTGCCAAACTTCAGGCACGGCCCCGGCGTCCGCGCCGAAGAGCGCGCGCTCGAGACCCGGCTCGCCGCGATCGGTTCCAAACAGATGAGCCACAGCGGTGTCCATCGGATACTCCCGATCGATTTCACCGGTTGAGTTTCTCTTGTAATAGGCGAGGGGCCGGCCCTTCCGATCGTAGACCCAGCCCCGCAGGGTCGACTCAGTCAGGCGGCGGTTGCGCAGATCCTTGTAACCGAGTTCCTGAAATTTCGGATTGCGCTCGGCGGCATACCTGGCCCAATAAACGTGAAAGCTGAAAACGAAAATTGCAGCCAGGGCAAACAACCAACGCCAGGCCCGCAAACCCCGGTTGGTCGTCGTGGCTCCCAGACGCTTTTGAATATCTTTCGGCAGGCTGGCAGGCGCGGTGGGCGCAGCCGGAGCGCGGCTAAACCAGGCGCGCAGAATCGAAAGCAAAAGCAACAAGCCAACCAGGGCGATGCCAATCAGATAAACCAGCGTCAGCCAGGCAGGCAGCTTCTCAGGCGTAGGGAGAGCTTGCGGTGTTGGCGTTTGAAAAAGAAACAGCGCGAATGATGTCATGGATTAATCTTGCGAAGGCGGACCTCGACGTCGCCGAATGCCACGACATCGCCTTCCTGAATCGGACGAGCCTCGCCGTAAGGGATGCGTACGCCGTTGATGTGCGTACCATTGGTTGAACCCGTGTCAGCCACCAGGAGGTTATGTTGAAAATCCATTTTCAGCGCAGCGTGAACCTTTGAAACGCTCGCGTGGTTTAGATGAAGATCGCTGTCGGTCCCGCGACCTACGTTGATGCGCCGGCCGCCGGCGACAAACAGCAGTTCAATTTCCTTTGATCCTCCCGGAAGGGTGATGCGAGCGACCATCGGAATTTCGGCTTTCTCACCATGCGGGGCTTTGATAGGTTTCCCGAGCTTTTTCTCCAAATCCTTTCGCTCGAGCTGTTCCTCGAACTCCCCAAAATCAGGTTCGACCGAAATGCCTCTGGTAAAGATATCGACTTCTGTTTCGATCTCAACCGGGGCCAGCGTCCGATAACGACTGTCGTTTATGTGATCGATTGCGGCGGCCAAAACTTCCGTTTCCAGACGCTTGGTAACTTCCGGCGGAGTTTCAGAGTGCGTGCCCCATTCGATCTTCAACTTAAGGTGATGAGGAGCGATGCGTCCTTTTCCTTTCTCGTCGCGCACTCGCCCATCGATCGCCCGGTTCATTCGCACGATTATCTGATCGGTCGAGAGAGCGGTCCCCGGCTCAGCCGAGCGTCCCAGCTTTCTATCGACAACGTCGCCGACGCCTTCGAGCACGCGGCGCATCAGACGCTCAGGCAAGATCGTCTGTCTTTTGGGGGGTTGGTTTTGTTCGTCAGCCATGAATCAGGATACGAGTTGCGCTTTAAACGAGTTCACGCCACCTCGGGTAGTAGAATTGTCCGCGCCATTTTCGTCGCTATTCTAGCCGAAACCAGGTCGTAATCGTAACACTAAAGCGGATTATTGAAACGCTCAACGGAATAAAGGCGTTTGCAAGATTGTTTACTTGACCGGGCTGATAAGATCCGATCAATGGGCGAAGAACTGACAAGGGAACTTCCGGATGGTCGTTCGTTCGAAGAACGAGTGTTTGCGCGCTTTGATGCGATGGAGGTCCGGTTCGATTCTATCGAAGGGCGGTTTGTTGCCATCGACGCCCGGTTCGACGCAGTGGACGCGCGGTTCGACGGAGTGGACGCGCGGTTCGATGCAGTGGACGCGCGGTTCGACGCAGTGGACGCCCGGTTGGATGGACTCGATGGCCGGGTTCAGGCCTTGGAAGCCAGAGCACTTGACACCAAACCGATTTGGGAACGGGCCCTCGCGGAGATTCTGGAAGTGAGAAAGGGAGTTGAAGATTTGGATCGGAAATTCGACCTCCTAACGCTTGATGTTATGCAAGTCCGCGCCGACCAAAGGCGAGTCGAAAAGAGAATGGACGATTTGGAAACGCGGGTACAGTAAACGTACCCTCCCCTAATCTCTCTGACGATGTGCTTCGTACATCAGAATTCCTGCGGCCACGGCAACGTTTAAGCTTTCAGTCGAACCCTTCATCGGAATCTTGATCGCCTCGTTTGCGGCTTCAATTTCTTCGGCAGACAGTCCGGCTGATTCGGCCCCGAGAATTAACGCCGTCGGTTGGCGCCAATCCACATCAGTGTAGCTGCGCTTAGCCTTAGCGGTCGCGCAGATGGTTTGAATTGCCCGTTTGCGACACCACTCAATGGCCAGATCATAGTCAACTTCAGTCCAAATCGGCAGGCGAAAGGTAGCGCCCATTGCCCCGCGCAGGGATTTTGCTGAAAAGGGATCGGTCGTGCCGGTAGTCGTCAACGCACCGGTCGCGCCCGCCGCCTCGGCGGTACGCAGAATCGCTCCCAGGTTCACCGGATTGTTGATGCGGTGCAGGATGACCAGCAAAGGCTTATCGGTTTGTCGACTGGCAAATTCTTTTTCACTGAGGGTGGGACGCGACGCCAACACAATTATCCCCTGAGGCGTTTTTGTATAAGAAATTGAAGCTAATAGTTTTTCGCTAACTGAGGCAGACTTTGCGGCGACCTGCTCGAGTTCGTGGATAAGCTGCGCGGCCCGATCCTTTTGCGCAATCTGATCCGAATAGATGACTGCGTCGATTATGAGACTTGAACGAACGGCTTCTTCGCACAGGCGCAAGCCCTCAACAAATATTGAGTCAGTCTCTTTGCCGTCACGCACGGCCCGCGCGTGACGGAGCAGGGAATTATCGCGACTGGTGATGTTCATTTAGGTGCGCACTCCGCCGGAGTGCTGCACGCCAGAGGCGTGCGTACCGGTTTCTACCTCTGCCCAAATCGGCCAGTGGTCTGAAACGTTCAAAGGCCTGACGACGCCCCAACGATTAACCCGCACTCCCTTTACAAAAATCCAATCCGCGTGAAACCTGATTACGCCCGCGCCCCGCCAGGTTGGAATCCTCGTCGGAAAAGGAGTCGTGTAGCCATGCAACTCGAGAAGTCTTCTGATTTCGATCGCTTTTTGTTTTGACAGCGTATTAAAGTCGCCGAGAATCACTGACGGCCCCTCGTGTTTCTGTGCCAGCTCAAGGACCGCTTCGGTCTGCTGATGTTGATTGTCGAGCGGCCCGTGCGGATCGATGTGAACATTAAAGAGCCGGACCTGCTGGTCATTCAGGGTGATGGTCGCCGCCATTGCCAGACGCGGCCGCCACGCGCAATCGTGCCAGGGCAAATCGATTCTCTCCAGGTCTTTCAGCGGCACCCGGCTTAAAAGCGCAACACCCATGTCGCCCGCATCGTCGATCGCGACTTGCTCCTCAAAGTTGAGCCACCATTCGCGCTCTTTGGGCTTTATCCCGTGCGGCAATCCTGAGCCGACGTGCACGTACTCGAGACCCAAATCATCAGCCAGGCGCGCGGCAACGTGTTGCTTGCCCGCACGGCCGGTCTCTTTATCGGCCTCCTGCAATGCTAGAATGTCGGGCGGCGGCAGCAGTTCATTGTTCGAGAAGATTTCCGCCGCGAGGCGAATGTTTTGCCTGACGGCTTCAGCCCGCCCGGTGGGAAAGTTGTAGCCGAGCTTTCGCAGCAGACCCGACGCGATTAGATACCTTCCGACGGCATAACGAATGTTGTAGGAAGCGAGCACCAGGCGCGTCCGTTTCTCAGCGCTTTCGCTCGGGTGCCTGGCGTTTCCCATCTCGATATTGTCGGTGGACATCTTCATTCGCTTCGAGATAATACTCGTTCGGGGCTATGCATCCGAGGCTGGACAGTCCGGGCAGGCCGCTCATTAGTGGGCCGGCCGGCGGCCCTCATGATCATATGACTAGAAACATTATCGCAGTAGTTGACGACATTTTCTTTGCTTCCAAGATTCGCGGCACGGCGGAACAAGTCGGTGTGGCGGTCGCCTTCGCGCGGAGTGCGGATGGCGTGTCTGAGATCATTCAACAGCAGGCCCCATCGCTAATCATCTGCGATCTTCATTCGCAAAAAATCAATCCGATTGAATTGGCGAAGGGGCTCAAAGCAAAGGAGGAAACCAAACACATTCCGCTCCTTGGCTTCTTTTCTCACGTCCAGACAGAGCTTCAGCGCGAGGCACAAGGGGCCGGCTTCGATCGAGTCATTCCCCGATCGGTATTCGCAAGTTCGCTGATCACAATATTGTCCGGAAATGAATGACGGACTAGCTGACCGGCTGCGGCGAGACAACCTCGTGAATTGGCCGCACTTCCTGAACCAATTGATCGTATTGCTCGAGTGTGAGCGCCTGAGCGCCGTCTGAGAGCGCTTTTTCAGGCTGGTCGTGAACCTCCACGATCAATCCATCAGCTCCCACGGCAACACCGGCGCAGGCGAGGGGAATAACCATGTAGTTTTTCCCGGTCCCATGTGAAGGATCGACGACCACCGGCAAATGCGAAATGCGTCGCACTGCCGGAATGGAAGCCAGATCGAGCGTGTTGCGCGTGTGCTGTGCGAAGGTACGGACGCCGCGCTCGCACAGCACCACGTTATAGTTGCCTTCGGACATGATGTACTCGGCTGCCAGCAACCATTCGTCAAGCGTCGCCGCCAGCCCGCGCTTTAACAAGACGGGCAGGCTCGAACGGCCGGCGCGCCTCAGCAAAGTGAAGTTCTGCATGTTGCGCGCCCCGATTTGAATCATGTCACCATACTTTTCGACCAGATCCACACCCGCTTCGTCCAGTGCCTCAGTGACGATCTTAAGACCGTAGACTTCGCGCACTTCCGCCAGAATTTTCAAACCCTCTTCACCCAGCCCCTGGAAAGCATAAGGGGAGGTACGCGGCTTGTAGGCGCCGCCGCGGAAGAAACGCGCACCGCTGCGGCGGACAGCTTCGGCTACGGCAAATGCCTGGGCCCGACTCTCAATTGCGCAGGGACCGGCAATGATGGCCAGTTCGTCGCCGCCAATCGTGGCATCGCCAACGCGAACCACGGTCTTCTCCGGGCGAAGATCGAGTGTGATTAGTTTGTAAGGTTTGCTGACCCTGATCGCCTCGCCAACGCCGGGCAGATTTTCAAATCGCGTCGGGTCGACTGCGCCTTGATTACCGGTAACGCCGATAGCCGTGCGCGTTGCTCCCGGCATCGGATGTGGTTTGAGTCCAACTTCGGTGACGACTTCGCACACGTGCGCAATTTGCGCATCGGTGGCGTCGGCTTTCATGACGATTAGCATTGATGACTCTTGCTCCTACAGCTTTCGATATATTTCTCGTCTGTGCCTGACATATTGAATGATGATCTGCTTCAACTGGCGGTCTAGACTGTAAACTACTCTGTAGTCTCCAATTCGAATCCTTTACAGGTCCTGAGTACTCTCCAGTTTCAAAGCCTTTCGCGGAATAGGATCGCTTTTGAGCGCTTCGATTTGCTTCATTACCCGAATGATCGTTGCCTTGGGAAGTGAGCGCAAATCCTTTTCGACGGAGGGCTTTGAAACTACGCTATAAGAAGCCATCTTTTTTCAAGCGCCGCTTTAATTCTTCAATTCCCATCGGTTTCTCTTTGCGCCGCTCGGCGACAACCGCCAAATCGTGCAAATCTTCCATCAGCTTTTCATACTGTTCCAGAGAGAGAAGCACTGATTTTTTACGACCCTTAGAGTCGACCAAATATTGCTCACGTGCCGCCATAGTCAATACTCTATCTGACTTTTCGATTTGAAGAAACTCGAATCAAGCCAAATCACATTCGTTCGGGAACTGAAATCCCCAGGGTTGCCAGCGCCTTTATCAATTGCTGTCGTGCGTAGTCCGCAATGGTAATCAGGACCGCTCGCTTCACCTCATTCTCTTCGGCAATTATGCGATGTCGATGATAGAAAAGGTTAAAAGCCTTTGCCAGATTGAATGTGTATTTTGCCAGGACCGCGGGTTCGGCGCCGGCCGCGGCTTGGGCATTGGACTCTTCGAGCCGCGCCGCCAAGACCAGGAGTGACCAGATCTCGTCGCCGGTTTCGCCTGAGAGAACATCAGCCACCTGCTCCAAGCGCGTTCTGATTAGGTCCTGAGCAGCGTCGAGAGGGCTCGATGCGGCCCGGTCGCTACCGCTCCCGGTACTGACACTCCCGCCATCGCTCCCTGCTTCCAGCTTTCGGAAGATCGAATTTGCGCGGACGGCGGCGTATTGACAGTAGGGGCCCGTCTCGCCTTCAAACGACAGGGCCTCTTTGAAGTCAAACGCGATCACCGAATTGCGTGTGAACTTCAGGAGGAAATACCTCAGCGCCCCCACGGCGATAGCGTGCGCGGTTTCGCGTTGTTCGCCTTCGGCCAGGTCGGGATGGCGGGTCTTAACCTCCTCCAAAGCATCGCCTTCCAATCGATTGATAAGATCGTCTGCTTTGACTCCCAGGCCTTTCCTGCCGCTCATCTCGATGTAAGGCTTCTTTCGATCTTCGTCCGATAACTGAATGCCCAACTCGTCACAGGCGCCGGGCGATAACGCGACCATCTCGTAAGAAAGATGCACGCTCGCCTTTTCGCCGAACTCGGGCACAATTGCCGCGACGCCCTTGCGCACGATGTCCTGCGGGTAGGACTGGCGTGAATCGATCACGTTGTAGACAATCTCGCCGCCACCAAAAGTCGGACGCGGGACTTCCGGTTGGGCTCCGGCGTTGGGCGCTGTGGTCGTGACCCAGGTAGCGTGGCCATCTGGATAAAACCTAAACGGCTTATAGTTGAAGTCGAGACCAAGCCGCCCGAGCTTCCACAGCTGATAAGCGATGTCTTTACCCGTGTACGTGACAGTCCCATTCGAGCGAACGATGATCTTGTCTGATTCATGTTCATCCGTTCCCGTGTGGGATTCGAACGGCATCACCCAGCAACCGCGATTGCGTCCTTCGCTGGCAAAATTAATCACGCCGCGGTCCTTCATCAATTGAAAGGCCCGCTCCCAAAAATGCAAATGAAGGATTTCAGATTCGCGGGCCAGCAGGTCATAGCGAATCGAAAGTCGCTCCATCGTGTCGAGAATCTGTTCCACGTTGCGCGTCGCCACGTAATCAGCAAGCTCAGCAGTCGGGTTATTGCCTGCTTCGATGGCGTGAAGAATCTCGGCGCGGAGCTTTAACTTCTCGGGGTTTGATTCTCCATCAACGCTGCCGTCGCGATAAAACAATCCCACCCGCGTGTACAGGTCCCAGCAGTAGTAGTCGAACGATTGCGATTCAGAAAGGGATCGATCCAGCGCCTTGATATCGGCGAGCGTCATGTTCTCGAGATGCATGAAGCCGACAACGACGTCGGCCACCTGCACCCCGGTGTTGTCGATATAGTTTTGCACTTCAACCCGATTGCCGGCCGCCTGCAGAATGTGCACGAACGTATCCCCCAGCACCGAATTCCGCACATGTCCGATGTGCGCCGCTTTGTTGGGATTGATGCTGGTGTGCTCGACCATGAGCTTTCGGGCTGTGGCCGCATCCGGCGTTCCGGACGCGACTTCGGGCAGCCGGGCGACCAGCGCGGCCCGATCAAAGAAGACATTCAGATATCCGGCGCCGGCGACTTCGACGCGGTCCACCTGGGCGGATGTCTCCAGTTTTGATTTGAGCGCTTCGGCGATTGTTCGTGGCGCACGTTTCTCGCCGGTCTTTTGCTTAATCTGTTTCGCTAACTCAAAAGCGACAGGAAAGGCAAGGTCACCAAGCTCAGTACGTGGTGGCACTTCTGCGGGAATTTGTTCGAGTTCGACGGCGAACAGTTCTAAAGCGACGTCGCGAAGCGCCGACTTCAGTTGGGTCTGTAGTTGGATTAGGTTCACTGGTTTAGTGTGACACAGACTTTAGTCTGTGATCTGTTGCCCGCCACCACAGACTAAAGTCTGTGCCACTAAAGCAAACGCGCTATTGTATTGAATCGATGCCAAATCGCGAAATTGCGACTTGTGCGCGGGCTTGCTACCATCCGAGTTTCCGCATGCAAGCTGTGATGTATTCAGCGATGTCCGATGCCCTTCGCGAACTGCTCCGAAGCGCGAAGAACGTTGTGGTGTTAACCGGCGCAGGAGTCTCGGCCGAATCAGGCGTGCCGACATTTCGGGGTGGGGGCAATACGACAGTCTGGAAGGGAATGCCTTTCGACGTGATTTCGTCTGCCGGTATGCTCGAACGCGATTTGGCGGCAGTCTGGGAATGGTTCAACTACCGGCGGGGCCTGCTCGCTTCCTTGAAGCCGAACCCGGCGCATGAGGCGATTGCGAGTTGGCAGGACAAATTTTCAGAGTTTGCGCTGGTAACCCAAAACATAGACGGCTTGCACCAGGCGGCCGGGTCGCGTCACGTAATTGAAATGCACGGCAATATCTGGCGGGCGCGCTGTTTCGATTGCGGTACCCGGCACGACGTCCGCGAGCTGAAATTCGATCAAGGAGTCCCGTCGTGCTTCGATTGCGGTGGCCACCTGCGTCCGGACGTAGTCCTGTTTGGCGAGATGCTACCGACGGGAGCTTTCGAGCGCGCTGCGGCGGCGGCGCAGCACTGTGAGCTGTGTTTAGTGGTCGGGACTTCAGCAGTCGTTTATCCCGCCGCGGCGCTTCCTGAAATTGCGCGAGCGGCTGGTGCTTACGTCGTGGAAGTGAACCCGGAACGGACGCCGCTCTCTGATTCGTGTGATGAGGTTATTACGGGAAAGGCTGGAGAAATTCTGCCGCTCTTAAGACGGGATTAGCCACAAAAAGGCACAAAAGACACAAAGAAGTTGATGAAGTCAATGAATGCCCGGTAGTGTCTTAATTTGAAATTATGCCGAGCGGGACACTGCCGAATGCCAATTTGGGCTGCTCGCTTATTTGTTTTGTGCTTTTTGTGCCTTTTTGTGGCTAACTAAAACGTCGATGAAGACTCTCTACTTTGACTGTTTTGCCGGCGCGAGTGGCGACATGATCCTCGGGGCCCTCGTGGCTGCCGGGGTCGAGCCGCACGCGTTGAATGAGCAGTTGCAGTCGCTTAAGGTCCCTGGCTGGAAAATCGATTTCGACACAGTCGATCGATCAGGAATCAGCTCGACCCACGCCCAAGTGCAAACCGCGCATGAACACGCGCATCGACATCTGGGCGACATTCTCAAAATCATTTACGGTTCAGACCTGAACGAACGCGTAAAGGATCGCGCGGCACGAATTTTCTCGCGCTTGGCCGAAGCAGAGAGTCGCGTCCATAACCAGCCGGTCGAGAAAATTCATTTCCATGAAGTCGGCGCTATCGATGCGATCATCGACGTCTGCGGCGCCGCGGTGGGTTTTGACCTGCTTGGGATCGAACAGTTCATTTCGTCACCTTTGCGAGTTGGCTGCGGCATGGCCCAGATGGCCCATGGCCGCTTTCCGATTCCACCGCCCGCCGTCGCTGAACTTCTCAAAGGCCGGCCGGTTTATGCAGGCGACATTGAAGGTGAATTTGTCACTCCGACGGGCGCCGCAATCATCACGACCGTGTGCGATCGTTTTGAGAATATTCCTTCGATGAAGATCGAAGCCAGCGGCTATGGAGCCGGCACGCGCGACACACACGGATTTCCCAACGCCTTGCGAGTTTTCATCGGCGAGCTTGAAGCGGCCGCCGAAAGTGATGAAACGCTTCTGATGATTGAAACGAACATAGACGACATGTCGCCGCAGCTATTTGGCCATGTCATGGACCGGGCATTCGAGTTGGGAGCTTTGGATTGTTATTTGACGAATACGCAAATGAAAAAGAATCGCCCGGGCATGCTGGTGTCGATTCTTTGCCGGCCACACGAACGCGAAAAGTTCCTGCACTTGCTGTTTGCCGAAACCACGACAATCGGCGCCCGCAGCTATGAAGTTCAACGGCGCGCCCTGGCCCGCGAGACCGTCCGCGTCGAGACGCAATTCGGCCCGATTGATGTTAAAGTCGCGCAGGGACATAACGGTTCGGTTAATGTCATGCCTGAGTTTGAACAGTGCCGCGCCGCGGCGGTGACTGCCAATGTGCCGCTCGTAAAAGTTCAGGACGCTGCGCGACAAGCATACTTCATTCAAAACACTCCAATTCAGCCGGTGAGTAAGATCTGATGAGCGCTAAAGTCGCGAATATCAAAAGAAAGCGAACCAAGCCTGAGCGCGTTCCGGCGCCGAATCTCGATCGAATTGCGCAGGGTGTGCGCTTAATCCTCGAAGGTATTGGCGAAGATCCCAATCGTGAGGGCCTTCAGGACACGCCGAAGCGCGTCGCGGAAATGTATGCCGAATTAACTGCCGGCATGCGCGAGGACGCAACTGAACACGTGGTTCCGCTCTCGGGAAACAAGCATGACGAGATGGTGATTGTGAAGGACATCTCGATCGCGTCTCTATGTGAACATCATCTGGCGCCATTTGTCGGAAAGTGCCACATCGCCTACATCCCGAAACATGGGAATATTCTTGGGGTGTCAAAGCTGGCGCGGCTGGCCGAAACCTTTGCGCGCAGATTGCAGCTTCAGGAGCGCCTGACTTCCGAAATCGCGAACACTCTCTTTCAACAGTTGCAGCCGCTGGGGGTGATGGTGGTGATTGAAGCTGAGCACACTTGCATGACTCTGCGCGGGGTCAAGAAACCCGGCGCGATGACCGTAACCTCGGCGGTGTTGGGCGGTTTTCGCAAAGATCCGCGCACGCGCGCGGAAGCGATGGCGCTGATTACGGGCAAGACAATCTGATGACTGACTTCTATTCGGTTCTGCCTCACCTGAACGCGGCACTCAACGCATCAAGTTTTATCCTCCTTTCAACCGGCTATTACTTCATCAGACGTCGTCGTGTGATCGCGCATCGCAACTGTCAAATAGCGGCCCTCACCGCGTCGATTGTTTTTCTGATTTCCTACGTCACCTATCACCTGCACCACGGGGCTACGCGCTTTGCCGGCCAGGGAATTGCGCGTCCTGTCTACTTTACGATTCTGACGACACACACAATTCTCGCCGTCGTCATCGTACCTTTTGTGATCGTGACGTTTCGCCGGGCCTTTCGTGGAGATTTCCAGCGGCATCGAGCGCTGGCGCGATGGACTTTACCAATGTGGCTTTATGTCTCGGTCACAGGTGTCCTCGTCTACCTGATGCTTTATCATTTCTATCCTGCACACTGATTTGGAGTGCGCCGGCAGAGCGAAGCGGCGACGGCGCTTTGGATCTGCTTAAAGAAATTCTCTCCGTCGAATACCCGTCGACTCCTATCGACTTCAATGACATTCTTTGACTACGTTCAAATTTCCATCGCAGTCATCCTGCTGTGCGTCATTGCGACTAAAGCGATTTACTTGCGCGCCGTCACCGGAATCAACCCGATTGTTGTCGCCCGGGGAAAGGGCGCCTGGCGCATCGTGGAGATACTCTCGCTCGGCAGCCTCTTGCTATGGATTACCGAGGTGACCTTGCATGCTCTTCACTCTGGGTACGACATCTTTCCTCAAAAAGTGAATGTGGTGTTACTGAATGCGGCCACAGTGAAGATTGTCGGTTTGGCTGTGGCGAGCTTAGGCTTGATCACCTTCATCCTGGCCTTCTTGAGTTTCGGCAATTCGTGGCGGATCGGGATCGATCGAAAGAAACCAGGTACTCTGGTGACGAAAGGAATCTTCAGCATTACCCGGAATCCGATCTACCTGGCATTCGATCTGTTGTCCTTCGGCATGTTCCTGATGAACGGTACCTGGTTCTTTCTGATCTTTGGCTTGCTGGCCGCAGTGGCCTGTCACGTTCAAATTCTGCGAGAAGAGGAATTTTTGAGAAGACAGTACGGGCAGGACTTTGCAGAGTACTGCAGGCGGACGGCGAGGTATCTCATTTGGTGAACTAATTTCGGAGTGCGTCGGCGAAGCGACCACGGCGCTTTGGATCTGGTCTCCACAGGTCGGGTGCTGATTTGGGGAGCGTCCTGCTGAAGTCACGGCGTCAGTACCGGGAGCGGTAGCGACCGGTTAACACCACCACTAATCTCGACTATTGCTGTCGACTTGACCCGGTCGCTACCGCTCCCGGTACTGACTTCATCCTCAAATCAGAACGATGCCTGTCGTCCGCCGTGCTCTCTGTGATTAAATGCTCGTTCTGGAATGGAAAAAGAACTCATAAGCCCGAACGGCCAGGTTGCAGCATCGACCGCGGTGAAACAAAAGCGGCCTTCAAATTTCTGGCTGATCATTGTCGCGGCACTTTTCATCATCGTCCCTTTTCTGGCGTGGTATTTCACCTGGTTCGGCCGAAGTCTTTCTGATGCCGACATCGCGACTTATCTGGCCGAAGAAAAGAATCCCCGCCACATTCAACATGCGCTGCTACAAATCGAACAGAGAATGGAGCACCATGATCCAAAAGTAAGAAAGTTCTATCCGCAGATAATCGCTCTGACCAAAAGCCCGACCGCTGAAGTAAGAAAAACTGCCGCCTGGGTCATGGGCCAGGACAACAAATCTGAAGAGTTCCATCGCGCCCTTGTGGATTTGCTTAAGGACAACGACCCGGTCGTTCGTCGCAACGCGGCTTTGCAACTGGTCCGTTTTGGTGACGCCTCCGGCCGGCCTGAGCTGCGGGCAATGCTGCAATCGTTCGAGGTGAAAGCTCCGTACGCCGGCACGATCGTAAGTCAATTGCCTCAGGGCTCGACGATTCGTTCCGGAGCCCTGCTGGCGCGCATCCGGGACACGTCAAACAACGTGCAGGAGTTTCGCTCGCCGGTGGATGGCAGACTCTCCGGACCTGCGTTCACCAAAGAAGGTGATCAAGTCACCGCCAATCAGACACTCGTCTGGATCATTCCTGACCGGGCGACGGTTCTGGATGCTCTGAGAGGGTTGGCTTATGTGGGGACGTCGCAAGATCTTCCGCTGATCGAAGCCTGCGTGAAGGCTGATCCAAACGGCGAGACAGCCGAACAGGCCTTGCAAACTGCTAAGGCAATTCAAGCTCGCTGATGTTGGTCGTAAATCCCAGTCGTGGTTAAAGCTGAAGCCCGTCGTGCTTCAATTTCAAATAACTTTTCTCTAGCCCAGGCGTTTACGCCTGGGTGTGTCAGAACCGCGAGCGGTAGCGACCGGATCAGGAATTCTCCTCGAATCAAGAAGGAAAACTCGCGGAAAAGGATTACAGCGAGCCGGGCCGAGATGAATTTCGCGGCCCTTTCTGATCCGGTCGCTACCGCTCGCGGTTCTGACACACGCTCTAAACGCCTGGGCTAGAGAAAACCAGACGATGAAATTAGGTCGTCACCCGCAAGCGGGTAGTGGGGTAAGTCTGTGCATATAGGCTCAGATCCGAACCCGTTCGATGTAAAACCAAATATGATCGAGCTTGGCCCACGGGTGTACGCCGCTGACATTATGCCGTGGATTAGAGAGCATGGTGAGAACCCGATTTAATTGCTTGACTGCCGCCTCAGGCGTGACGTGCGGTTCCTTCGACTCCCAAGTGCCAGTCTTGGTGCGACGGATGCCGCCAGATTCTAAGACTCGTTTAAGAGCGTTTCGGATTTTCGAGCCCTTATCATCATCAAGTGAGAATCTTATAAGCACGCGCCAGTTTCCCTGAATTGTAGGTGTAACACGAGGTAGCATGTTTTTATTCCTTTTCCAGTGATGGGAATAAGAGTGCGAACTTCAAGGGAGTTCGCGCAGATGATTCGCCTACTGACGCTTAATGCGCCACAGCTCAGTTTCTAGTTCTGTAACCTTCATCTTGTAGGCTATGCAAACACCCACCCAATATACAATCACCAAGATAAGAAATGACTTGCTCGATACGAGCCCGTACAGATGGTCGGATGATGGCTCCGCGAGAAAGTCGAGAAAAGCTCCGATAGCGGGTAGCCAAAATGCCGTGAAGAAGATAAAGGCCACAACAGGAAGAATGAGGCCGGCTTTGAGCGGGCTGCTTGGGGTCAGATAAATACCATAGAGAACGGCAGCACCCAAACAAGCCCATCCCGGCAGTAGAAGCCACCAATGAGGCGAGATCAAGCTCGCCAGAACGATTAGCAGCAACCCAACGCACGCTGCGACCGCAAGGCTGTATTCTCGGATAGCGTAAATCACACGGTCGGCTTATATCACCGATTGGAACGGCCCCGCAATTGACTCACCCGCCAGTTCCACAAATCACCCCACTACCCGCAAGCGTCGTCGCTTGACCTTTCCTTTCGCTTCCTCTTTACTACTTCGCCATATGCGCACTCGTCTCTCTGTTTTCTTAATTACACTTTCAGGTCTGATTCTTGAGGTCGGACTTACCCGGATTTATTCCGCCAGTATCTGGTACCACTTCGCCTTCGTAGCCATTTCGGTGGCCTTGCTGGGATGGGGACTCGGAGGATTTACGGTCCATCTGTGGAAGCAAGTGAAACCGGTTTCCATGAATGCCGCCAGTTTGGTGACGCTGCTCTACGCGGCCGCGATTCCGCTCTGTCTTTGGCTGCTGGTTCGTTACCCGTTTGAAATGGATCGGCTGCCGCTCTATTTTCTGGCGCCGCTGTTGCCCTTCTTCCTCGCCGGCATGGCGCTATCGATTATTTTCGATCTGCATCGGACGGAATCGAGCTCGCTGTATTTCTATGATCTGGTGGGCGCGGCGCTCGGAGCGGTCCTGGTGACGCTCTTGTTGCATATATTCGGTGGCGAGGCCGCGTTGCTGGTTGGCGCAACGGCGCCCGCGGTGGCCGCTTTGCTGATAAGTTTGTCGCCCACCTCGACCGGGAATGCCAAAGCTCAGGCCCCAACGTCACGAATCATTCGAGGCGTCGCGGTGATCGTCGTCCTGCTTACAGCCGGCGCCGCGTTCTCTGCCGTAAAGTTCGGCGCGTTCCGGGTCAAACCGGGGACGACCAAAGCGATGCGTAACCAGATGGATGCTTCGCCGGGATCAAAAATTGTTCAGACGGGATGGAATGCCTATTCCCGCATCGATTGTGTGGAAGGATTACCGAATAGTTTCGCACGTTTGTACATCGATTCCGACGCCTGGACGGGCATCCGCGGCTGGGACGGCAAACTCGAAAGCGTGCAGGACATGAAGGGCTCGTACCGGGCGCTTCCGTTTCGACTGACACCGAATGCCGAAACGATGATCATCGGGCCAGGTGGCGGACCGGACGTGGTGGCCGCTCTGGCTTCGGGTAGTCGGAAGGTAACGGCGGTTGAAATGAATCCGCTGATGCTGAAGTTTGTGCGCAGCTACGGCGCGCGCGCCGGCAATCTGTATGATCGCCCGGACGTGGAAACTGTCCTCAGTGAAGGGCGAAACTTCATCAGCCGCACTGATCGAAGGTTCGACATCATCCTGCTGGGCTTTGTCGATTCATGGGCTTCGGTCGCGTCGGGTGGTCTATCGCTCTCGGAGAATTATCTCTACACAACTGAGGCGATGCGCGCCTATTACGATCACCTCAGCGACAACGGGATCGTCGTCGTACTGCGTTGGGAGATGGATATTCCACGTTTGGTGTCGAATGCGGTTGCCACCCTGGGCGCCACCGAAGCAGCGAAAAGAATTGTCGTGCTGATGGAGAAGCAGGCGGGTCCGAACGATTATCCGCAGATGCTTTTCATGTTGCGCAAACGCCCGTTTACCGACGCGGAATTAAAGGAGATTTCGCAGAATTGGACGCAGGCGAATCCAGTCATCATGCCGGGCGGAACGGCTCCACCCTTGATTGCTGACGTCCTCGCAGGAAGGAAGACGCTTGAGCAATATGACGCTGCGTCGCCACGATATGTCAGCGCGGTGTGGGATGACAGTCCGTTTTATTTTGCAATCGATCGGCCGTTCAGAATGCCCAGCACGATCGCTGAGCGCCTGGTGAAATGGTTGCTCGCTCCCAGCGTCGGCCTGCTCCTGTTATTTGCAGTGTTGGGAATGCCCAGACGAAAAGCGGGCAATGATGCGGGAGGAAAGCGTTCAGTTCCGGCGTACGCCGGCTCGCTCCTTTATTTTGCCGCTCTCGGTTTTGGCTTCATTGCGGTGGAACTCGCTCTACTGCAAAACCTGACACTGCTGGTCGGCCATCCGATTTACTCGCTTTCAGTTCTGTTGTTCACGTTGCTGGCTTTCGGAGGCCTTGGTAGCGCGCTGAGTGCGCGCTTTCCAATGTGGCTGGCGTGCGTGACCGTTGCGGTAATTGGCGCGTTAGAAGCTCTGGCCCTGCCCAGACTTGTCCCGGCGCTGCTGTGGCTCTCGCTTTGGGGACGCATTGCGGTCGCAATTGCCTTGATTGCCCCACTCGGGCTGGCGATGGGAATGCCGTTCCCGGGTGGGCTGCGTCGAACCGGGGACGGCTCGCTGGCAGCGCCGCCGTTCTATTGGGGACTGAACGGCATCATGTCTGTTATCGGATCAGTGACGACGGTATTTGTCGCTTTGATAGCAGGATTCCAGGCGGCCATGTTGATGGGAAGTGTCTGTTACTTGCTGGCAGCGCTGGCGTCACGAATGGCGTTTGCACCGCAGAGCCGCAACCAAAACGCGTAAGCTCCGGAGGAGCAGAATGTTTATAGCTACACCGATTACAACCAGCTATGAAACGTAGATCCGCGGGTGGTCTATAAACATTTCATCCCTACGGGATGAACGTGTCTAAGAAACTTTGTCAGCAAAACAAGATTCCCCGAACTTATTACACAGAGGTCCGCCGAGAAAAAAATTATTCGAAGTTTCAGGTCGCGGCCTACTGGCTCGCGAGCGCTTCGTTGGAAACAGAGGTTGGAATCGGATCAGCCGGCGGAGGCGGTGGTGAATCCGGCAGGACGATGCCGTGCATTGCCTCCCAGTCGTCCGTCGGAATCATTTCAATAGCATCCCAGGGACAGCCGTCGAGAAAAGCCCCATCAGGACCTTTGCTTGTGCACTTCTGACAGCCGATGCAGAGATAAGGATCTACTTCGATGCGGCCGAAGGGCGGATGATCTTCGTCCGTCACCCAGAACATACAGGCTTCGATAGGACAATATTCAATGCACGCGGGCGATCCTGCACAACCGGTGCAACAGTCGGTCGTAATCGCCAGGATGCGAGGTCTCTTCTTGCGAGTGGCCTTGCCGTCGCCGACAGACATTGGCCATTCCTTGTCTATCATGTCGAATTCGGTTTGTTCTTCGGACGCCGTCATGGCCCACACCTTAACATAGTCGTTTCGTCGGGCTCAATCACGAAATGCAATCGGTTGTCGTTTGAGTTTTCCTCGGCTTTCCTCCGCGACGTCCTCTGCGTCCTCTGCGATTAATCGACTTTCAAAGCATTTTACACAGAGAGAGACAGGCGAAGTTTGCGCAGAGACCGCAGAGAACGGCGCGAAATCTCAAATTCGGTCACCACAATACAGTCAAGTTATGTCTGGCGCGCCCACATCTTGCACGGGCGAGCATCGGGCCACCTCTGTGCTGATTGCATTGCAATCGCCTGCCGAAGTGATATCCGCGGCCTGGCTGAAATGCTCTGGCACAGTGCGCGCAAGCGGGTTCAGGCAGGAGGCCTTAACTATGGAGACCATCGTAGGAATCTTCAATTCTTTTGCCGACGCGAAACGCGCAATGGCAATTCTTCGGTCATTTGATATTCCGGACACAAACATTAGCGTACTCTCACCGCACACTCCGGAGGCCGAAATTGAAGCACAAGTTCCAACCAGCGAGACGGAACAGCCCGGAATGGGTTCGGCAATGGGCGGAGCGGTTGGAGCAGCTCTGGGTGTCGCGGGCGGCTTGGAGGCCGGCGTGGCGGTGGCTAGTATGTTGATCCCCGGTGTCGGGCCCGTGCTCGCGCTCGGACTGATTGGCGCCGCCATTTTCGGAGCGGGCGGAGCCGCAGCAGGAGCGCTGGCGGGCAACGCTTTGGAGAAGGGAATTGCCGAGGGCGTGCCGCGAGACGAGTTATTTGTCTATGAAGACGCTTTGCGGCGGGGCCGTTCGGTCGTCCTGGCGTTTGCAGACAACCAGCAGACTGCCGAACGCGCGCGTGCGGGATTAGCGCGATCCGGCGCCGAATCGGTTGATGCTGCCCATGAGGAGTGGTGGATTGGTTTGCGCGATGCTGAGCGCGAGCATTACACAAATCAGGGCGGCAACTTCAATCTGGATGAAGCAAAATACCGTCTGGGATTTGAATCAGCGTTACATCCTGACTGTCGCGGCAAATCGTGCGAAGATGTAAGCGCCAGGTTGAAAGCAAAGCATGGCGATGATTCGACTGCGCCGGCGTTTCGTCTGGGATATGAGCGCGGACAGGATTACTTGTCGCAAACCAGGAAGAACCCGGTGCGAGAGGAGCGGTCGACCAGGGCCGCGTAAACAAGGCACGCCAGAGGCTTGCGGACTATTGGAGAGTTCCCCCTGAAAGATACTCTTATTAATATTGGATTGGCCGTGGCGATCCTGGGCGGTAGTTACGTCATCATGCATTTGTTCGCCCGGGCAATGTACCTGCGTTGCGCGGCGTGCCATACCCTGAACGCTCGGAGGCGAAGCGCTTGCCGATCGTGCAGTCACAACCTGCGCTAGCTATTTGGTCGAGCTGATCTTTTTGACAAACGTACAAGCAGGTAATCCAGCACCAGTACTCCACCCGCGATGTAGGGTAGATAAGCGATCAGGCTTGTGTCATGAAAGGCGAATTTGCCCACTGCGTAGAACAAAATCAGAACTATTGAAACCATCCAAGCCATAGTTCGCACGAGTGAGATCTCTAGATGCTCTCCAGAATTTTGGCGTCGTCTAAATCGGGCCGGCGCCGGGACCGAGTGACGATGAATACTCCCACAAAGATTAGTAGTGACGAAATCAGCGCGCGGGCGCCGAGCGTTTCACCCAGAACGATGGGGGCCACCACAAACGCGATGAGTGGCTGGAGATAAATATAGACAGCGACGGTGCTCGGCGGCACCCGAGCCAGGGCCCAGGCATTCAGGTAGTACGTTATCGCCGTTGGCAGGACGATGATATACGCCACTTCGATCCAAACCTTCCACGAAACATTGCTCAGCTGAATCTGACTCAGACTGATCAACCCGGGCGGAATGGTCGCGACACTGCCGATGATAAAAATCCAGGTAATTACCGTCAGCGCGTTGTATTTTCTTACCAGATCCTTGGAAACGGCGATGTAGGCGCCATAACACAAAGAGTTCGCGACAATGAGCAGATCGCCAACCCGTGTAGCAGAGGAAAAGTCGCTCCGGCCAGGCCCAATCAAATACAAGACCCCTGCCGCAGCCAGCGCGATTCCCAGCATCCGTCGCCAGGTCGTGCGATCAGTTCCCAGGAACATGCCTATGACCAGCGTCGAAACGGGAATTGAGGTGCTCAGTAGAGTTGCATTGATTGCCGTCGTGATCGAGAGGCCCTTCACAAACAGCCACTGGTTGAGAATCAGCCCCAGCGCGCTCGAAACAAACAGCAGCGGCCAGTCCTGCCGCTCAATTGGAAGCAGATTGCCGCTGACCCGAGCGAGGAGGAGCAGCACCAATGATGCGCCGGCGACCCGCAAGCCTACCAGGGCAACTGCGGGCAGGGTTCGCAGGGCCAGTTTGCCGACAATGGGCCAGGTCGCGAAAAAAATCTGAACCGCTATCAGCGCCAGGTGCGGTCCGGCGCCGCTATTTGGTCTGGTGTTCGGCATGAGAATAAAAAAAGATCGGGTAGCAATCCCGATCTGTTATCCCACACAAATCTGGCATGGAGTTCAGCCGACAAAAAGATATAAAGGGTTCTCCATTATCTGCTTGAATGTTTGCAGGAACTTCGCGCCTACCGCGCCGTCAATAACGCGATGATCACAGGACATGGTCACGCGCATTGTCTGTCGAATTACGATCTGATTCTCTTTGACCACCGGCTTCGGAGCCATGGCGCCGACGGCCAGAATTGCGCCTTCGGGTGGATTGATCACGGCGGTAAATTCTTCGATGCCGAACATTCCGAGATTACTAATCGAGAACGTTGCGCCCGTGTATTCTTCCGGCTTGAGCTTTCGCGCCCGCGCCCGATCAGCCAATTCGCGAACCTCGCCGGCGATGTCTACCAGCGACTTCAACTCGGCCGCTCGCACGATTGGGGTTATCAAACCGTTTTCGGTTGCCACAGCAACGCCGACATCGGCATGCTCGTAAAAGCGAACTGTCTTGTCCTGGAATGACGCATTGACGGAGGGGTGCTGAATCAAAGTCACGGCGGCGACTTTGATAATCAGATCGTTAATGCTGATCCTGGCATCGGGATAGAGTTCGTTGATCGATCGACGCATGTCCGCGGCCCGTTCCATGTCGATCTCGCTGGTCAGGAAGAAATGCGGGACTGGTCCGAGCGAAGTAACCAGGCGGCGGGCAATGGTCCGGCGCATCTCGCTCAGGGGTTCGTCACGATACCCAGATGGGCCGTAAACGGTACCGGGCTGAGCCGTGCGCGGTGGGGCTGTGATCTTTCGCGCGGGTGCCGCGGGCTTTTGCGTCTTCGCAGCTTCGACGTCGCTTTTGACAATTCGTCCGCCGGGACCGCTGCCGCGCAAAGACTTTAAGTCGATGCCTGCTTCCGCAGCCATCCGTGCCGCAATGGGCGAAATCAGGACTCGACCTGACGGTGCGGCAGACCCCTGAGGTTTTTTTCCGTCGGTGTCGACCGAAGGCTCAGGCGTTTCATCCTCCGGCGTAACCTCAACTGCCGGCGTAGCATCTGGCTCAGGTAATTTTTCCGGCGCGGCGGCAGCCTGGGCGGGTTTAGCCGCTGAGGCAGTCTTCAACAAGTCAGAAATGTCTTCGTCGGCTTCACCGATAATGGCAATCGGCTGGCCCAGAGGCGCGCTCTCGCCTTCCTTGATCAGAATCTTTCGCAGCACGCCGTTCGAAAGCGCCTGCATTTCCATGGTCGCTTTATCGGTATCGATTTCGGCGAGTGGTTCGCCCATCGAAACCTTGTCACCCTCTTTTTTAAGCCAACGCGCAAGCTGCCCCTCTTCCATGGTGGGCGACAGTTTCGGCATTACGACTTGAGTAGCCATTGTTTTCAATAGTCAGTGGTCAGTTGTTAGTAGTCAGTTGTGTGCGACGTTGCCGGTTGTTGGTTGATCGAACAGTGAGGCTGCCGGAACAGCTACTGACAACGGACGACTGACAACTAACAGTTATTTGTACGAAACTTCCTTAACGGCAGCTACGATCTGCGCGACGTCCGGAATCGCCAGTTGTTCGAGATTCTTAGCGTAAGGCATGGGGACGTCCGCGCCCGAGACGCGCTTGACCGGAGCATCGAGAAAATCAAAAGCCTGCTCCATGATTTCGGCACTGATCTCGGCCCCGACGCTGGCAAACGGATGCGATTCTTCCGCAATAACGGCTCGATTCGTTTTCTTGACCGAGGTCACAATGGTCTCGATGTCGAGCGGCCGAATCGTGCGGGGATCGATGACCTCGCATGAAATGCCTTCCTTTTCCAATTCCTCGGCGGCCTTTAAGGCTGTCGGCACCATCAACGAGCGAGCCACAATCGTCGCGTCAGTCCCCTGGCGTTTCACGTCGGCAACGCCCAGAGGAATTATGAAATCCTCATCTTCCGGGACTTCGTCTTTCATTCCATACATGCGTTCCTGCTCGATGAAAATCACCGGATCGTCATCGCGAATCGCGCTCTTCAAAAGACCTTTGGCATCCGCTGGGGTCGAAGGCATCACCACCTTAAGCCCGGGAAAATATGCATACCAGGATTCGAGTGCCTGCGAATGTTGCGAGGATACCTGGTAAGCTGAGCCTCCCGGCCCGCGAAAGACAATGGGAATTTTGAACTGGCCGCCGGACATATAAAGTAGTTTGGCCGCGGAGTTAATAATCTGATCCGTTGCCAAAATCGAAAAGTTGAAGGTCATGAACTCGATAATCGGGCGCAAGCCCGCCATCGCTGCCCCGACACCCAGCCCGGCAAATCCAAGCTCAGTAATTGGCGTGTCGATTACACGCTTGGGGCCAAACTTTTCCAATAAGCCACGCGTAACTTTGTAAGCGCCCTGGTATTCGGCAACTTCCTCGCCCATGAGAAAGACCGAAGAATCGCGCGCCAGCTCTTCTGCCAGAGCCAGATTCAAAGCGTCGCGCATTGTCATAACAGCCATTGGTTTTATTTTCTCGATTTTGATTTGAATTAGAGTGGATTGGCGTAAATGTCGTTGGTCAACTCGCTCTCGTCTGGTAAGGGACTCTCTTCGGCAAACCGGACTGATTGTTCGACGTCTTCTTTCACCTGAGCTTCAATCCGGGCCAAATCGTCGTCGCTGATTACACCGTTCGCCTTAAGATCGTTTATGAATAACTTGATCGGGTCTCGTTCCTGGTGCTTCTCAATTTCGGCGCGCGTGCGATAGTTGCCCGGGTCTGACATGGAATGGCCCATGTAGCGATAAGTACGCGCTTCCAGAAGCGTCGGCAAAGACTCTTCACGGGCCCGTTTCACGGCCCGCTGAGTCGCCTGGCGCATCTTTAAGACGTCCATCCCGTCGACAAACTCTGAAGCCATCTCATAGGCACACGATTTCTGCGCCACGTTTTGTAGCGACATCGCGCGCTCAAGCGAAGTGCCCATACCGTACATGTTGTTTTCGCAGATATAGATGCACGGCAATTTCCACAGCTGGGCCATGTTGAGCGATTCATGAAAAGCGCCCTGATTTACCGCCGCTTCACCGAAGAAGCAGAGAGTCACCTGATCTGTTTCCTGATATTTCGACGCAAAAGCTACCCCGGTTGCCAGGGGAATCTGACCGCCGACAATGCCATGACCTCCAAGAAAACCGACGGTCTTGTCGAAGAGGTGCATCGAACCACCCTTACCACGCGAGCAGCCGCCGGCTTTGCCATACAGCTCAGCCATAACCGCATCCGGAGAGATACCCTTAGCGATCGCCTGGCCGTGCTCACGATAACTTGTGAGCACATAATCATCTTTGCGCACTGCTGAAATCGCGCCGACGCCGACGGCCTCCTGCCCGATGTACAAATGGCAGAAACCGCCTATTTTGCCGAGGCTATAGGACTCTGCGCACTTCTCTTCAAAGCGTCGAATCAGCACCATCTGGCGTAGAATTTCGACCAGAGTTTCGCGACCTTCGCCGATTTCGTTGGATTGAGTTGCTGAAGCTGAAGCCTTGTTTGGTGGATCTAACACGGTCACCGCACTGGACGAGGCACGCTCCGCCTGATCTCTTTGTTCGCCTGATTGATTGCTCATTAACCGGTTTTGAGTCTCGCCTTCAAATGTGAACGGCCAGCTTAGGCTGGCCTTAAACACATATCCATGCTAACTCTCGGGATTATACGCGAGAGATCTGACCACGCAAACCAGCGAAGGCGAAATTGTCAGACCGATTTAACTTCTGCTGATTTGGTCCCGGGCTCAGGTGTAGTGATCGATTCTGGCCGGCGTCGGCATCGTTGCCAGGTTGTGGAGATTCTTTCGTGTGTGTTTGTCGCGTTGCATGTTGCGCGAAGCGAAGGTCAGCAACTCTTCAGTCGTCTCGCCGTTATTGGGAAAGCTTGCGACCCCCAGGCTGACGCCGACAGCAACGGATTTACCGGTACGTACTGAGAATTTGTGATCTGCAACGGCCTTGCGGATGCGCTCGGCAATTCCTTCAGCCATCAATTGCGAGGCCATCGGCATAATTGCAACGAACTCATCGCCCGCATACCGGGAAAGGATATCCATCTGTCTGAGCTCCCTGCGGATTACATTTGCGACACTGGCCAGCAAGCGGTCGCCGATGGCGTGGCCCCACTGATCATTAATCTGTTTGAAGTCATCCAGATCCATGCTGATGACCGAAAGTGGCTCACGCCCCAGGCGCTCACATTCTGCGAGGCGTTGTTCGAGCATCATGTAGAAGCCGCGCGCGTTCGGCAGCTCCGTAAGCGGATCGGTAAGTGCGCTTTCTTTGGTTTTTTCAAAGGTGATGGCGTTGTTCAGGGCTGAGGCCGCGTGTTGGGCCACGGATTCAAGCAAGCGAACATGCTCGGTTGTGTAGGATGTGCGACCCTTGGAATACAGCGAGATCGCGCCGAAAGCACCATCTTCGCGAATGAGCGGTGAAACCAGGACCCCACGGAAACTGCGCGAGATTTCATCCGGGAGACCGACCAGGTCGAGCTCCGGCGACGAGTTGCACATCGAGCGCGAATTTGCGATCACCCACCCGGTGATTCCGTCTCCGATATTCAAACGTCGCATCCGGAACAGATCCGCATTATCGCCGACGACGTGCATCGCCACAGCTTTACCGGAACGATCGTCAACGATAAAGATTGCGCAGGTGTCGAAGGGCACGATCGCGCGTAATTTATTCGACACCAACGTGACCGTGTCGTGCATGTTCAGCGACGAGCCGATTGTCTGGGCGATTTCATGTAGCGCAAAGACTTCGCGTTGGGCTTCAGAAATTGAACGGAACCCTTTTTCGTTGTCCGGCGAACCCAGGACATCAGAGGCGAGACCGGCGTCCGGCCGGGATTTATTTGAGGATTCGAGGTTCTCAGAAGCAACCTGCTCCCCGATGTCGTCACGTCCGATCAGTTGATCGAACTCGGTGACTCGCTTGATAAACATATCGACAACCTTCGGGTCGAAGGAGCTGCCGGACATCTTTTGCAACAACCCCAGGGAATCTTCACGTTTCATTCCCTTACGGTAGGGACGGTCGCAGCGGGTCGCATCATAGAAATCGACGACTGAGATAATTCGGGCCACCAGGGGGATTTGTTCGGCCCGAAGTCCCCTGGGATAGCCGCTACCATCCCACTTTTCATGGTGATAGCGGACGATGTCTTCGACCGGGTAAGGGAAGTTCACTCGCTTCAGGATGTCGCCACCAACCGTGGGGTGAATCTTCATCTTCGCGAATTCCGCCTCAGTTAACTTGCCCGGCTTGTTCAGAATGTATTCGGGGACGGCCAGTTTGCCGATGTCATGCAGTAAAGCGCCGGCCACGAGTGCTCGCAGCTCAGAGTCAGTGACCTTCAGCAACTTGCCCATTTCGGTCGCATAAATTTGAGTCCGCCGCACGTGTCCATGGGTCGTTTGGTCTTTAGCATCGATCGCAATCGCCAGTGATTCGATCGTGTTCATGTGCAGATCGGCAATTTCCTCAATGTACTTGAGCTTCTCGTTTTGTGAGCGGCTTACTTCGGTTAGTCGCTTTTCATTGAAGCGATAGAGCAAATGGACCAAACCAATAATCAAGCCCCCAACGAATAGGAAGGAAAGGCCGGCGCCGTGAATAGCTGAATAAAACAATGCCGCCGAGGTGACGTTCGCAACCTGGGTTATGACAGTCCAAACCAGACTCTCCTGTGCGACGACCACCCGGCCTTTACCCAGACAAAGCGAGCTGAACCCTACATTTCCGAACGTGCTGAGCGCGTAGTGGACAAGTCCAAAGACGCAAAGTGGGAACAGCAGAGTGTCCAGGACCGAACCATTGTTCCCTGCGGAAACTGCACCACCTGCGAGCGCGAGAAGCATTCCTCGATAAACGAGGGAAGCTACGAAAGTCGAGATAACCGAGTTGCCGATGGCAAAAATTCTCTGCCAACGTCCCGATACGGACAGCGATGAAATGAAACCAACAACTGCTGCCAGAATGATGGCGGGGCCGAAGTTGTTCGCGGGCGCCATGGAATACATCATTACCGCAAGAAAAATGAAGGCATCAGCGACTGACTTATTGCTCTGGCTCGATCCGTCAACGCTGGTAACGGGCACGGTAAACCAGCTGGAAATCAGAGTAATTGCGATTAGGATTACGAGTGGGGCGATGCCCGTCCAACCCAGTAGGGGAAGTTGCAGGGTGACCAGAAGGCCTCCAACCAGCACAACGGCGCCGACCAGGACTACGGCCGCCAACAACAGCAGACTCTTCCAATTAAGCTTAAGCATATTTTTTTTGACGATAGTGGCGGGAGGAAAACTGAGGTCCGAATTTCTGAACTTTTGCTTGTGCTGTTGATGCACAGACAGCAATGACCAACATTGTTGGCCGTCTCAGAATAACGGTCTGGCTGGGCTAAGTCAACGCTTTTCTGGGTGAAACCGCGAGATTTTGCGAGTTTTCCGGGTGGTGGCCTAATTTAAAGTCTGGAGTTGTACACTGCCGTCTCTGCGAAGACCCCGGCTGTTAAGTCGATTAACCGCAGAGGGCGCCGCGCACTTTCGTAGAGGAACGCAGTGGAAGACTCAAACTGGGACACTGCCCGTTTTGTATGACTCATAAAGACGGCGAGGGGGTGCCGCGTCATTATTTCGCGGTGAGTTGTTGCTCCAGCTCCTCGGCAGTCAGAGCAGGGGTCTTGCAGGAATATCCTTCACAAACAAAGGCTGTGGGTTGGGTCTCGAGCGTGTTCCTGCCCTCCAAAAGTCGAATGCGGGAAGCTGCCGCCTCAAAGGAATTCGTGCATAAGGCCAAAACACGATTGGGTAGATAGCGTCGCCAAAATGTCCGATTCAGCCCGTCCAGGCGACTATCTGAACGGGTTCCGACGATTGCCACCTCGAGCGGAGAAGACAGGTAAAAGTCCAAAGCAATTAGAGTGAAGCCGAACGCCGACGGATACCTCCGAACCTGGTCGGCCATCAGGCGAAGTACCGTAGTAGCTCGCCTGCGATAGTCATCGTTAGCGGTCAGAAGCGACAGCCTTAGCAACGAAAGCGCGGCAACGGAGTTACCTGACGGCGTTGCGTTATCAAACCATTCCTTCGAGCGGACGATCAGCCGTTCGTGACTTTTGCCGGTGAAGAAAAATCCACCGCCTTCATCGTCCCAAAATTGCTCGACCATTTTGTCAGCAAGCTCAAGCGCGTTTTCGAACCACTCGAGTTCGCCGGTTGACTCGTATAAAGCGATGAGGCCATGGATCAGATTTGCGTAGTCTTCCAGATACGCATTGAGTTTTGATTCGCCGGCTTTGTGCGTGCGCAGCAGCAAACCATCTTTCTTAAGCTGCGAAAGAAGGAATTTGGCGTTTGCCCGCGCGACGTCACCGTAGTCCTCCCGATCAAGAATCGCCGACGCTTCCGCAAAGCTGGCGAGCATCAAACCGTTCCAGGCGGTGAGAATCTTCTCGTCGCGACCGGGCTTAACCCGACTCTCGCGAATGTCGAAGAGTTTCAGTCGACTTGCTTCAAGTATTTCATTCGCCCGTTCGACTGAAACGCCGTGCTGCAAAGCCACCGCCTCAAGGGAATTCTTAACGTGAAGAATGTTGTGCCCTTCGAAATTCCCATGCTCGGTTACATCATAGTAATCAGAAAAAATTGCGCTGTCCGGCTGGCCCAGGGCGGCGATTACTTCCTGCTCAGACCAGACAAAGAACTTGCCCTCTTCGCCTTCAGAATCCGCATCCTGGCTCGAATAGAAGCCACCGCTCGAATCAGTCATCTCGCGCACGACATAGTCCAGAATCTCTTCAGCGATCCGGCGATAGAATTCGTCGCGGGTGAGCTGGTAGACGTGTAGATAGAGGCGCGAAAGCAGAGCGTTGTCGTAAAGCATTTTTTCGAAATGCGGTACGAGCCATTTCGCGTCGACCGAATAGCGATGAAATCCGCCCCCGAGTTGATCGTACATCCCGCCTTCGGCCATCTTGTGACACGTTTCCGTAATGATGCTCAGTAGTTCATCGGAATGGTTTCGATATTGCGTCTGAAGCAGGAATTCGAGGGTCATGGCGGGCGGAAATTTGGGGGCGCCGCCAAAGCCGCCGTGCACCCGATCATAGTTAGCCACAATACGCCGCGAAGCATTTTCGAGAACTTCAGCGGTGAGCACCTCTCGAGATTCTTCGGCCAGGCCCATACGACGCAGCTCGCCTAACATCGTCGTGGCCGTATTCGCAACCTGGTCCGTTTGCGTGCGGTAAGCTTCGGCCACGCTCAGGAGCACCCGAGGAAACCCGGGCATGTTGTATCGATCTGCGGGCGGATAATAGGTGCCACCATAAAAGGGAACGCCTTCAGGAGTCAGAAACATGGTCATTGGCCAGCCACCATGTCCGGTCATCATTTGGACCGCGCTCATATAAATCTGATCGAGATCCGGCCGCTCTTCACGATCCACCTTGATATTGATGAAGTTTTCGTTCATCAAACGGGCAATGTCTTCATTCTCGAAAGATTCGTGCGCCATCACATGGCACCAGTGACAGGCCGAGTATCCGATGCTCAACAAGATCGGCTTTTCTTCTTTGCGTGCTCTTTCGAGGGCCTCTTCACCCCAGGGATACCAATCGACAGGATTGTGTGCGTGCTGAAGAAGGTAGGGACTGGTTTCGTTGATTAAGCCATTCGTATGTTTGTTTTCGTTCACCCGGTTCACATGCGCACTGTGGTCGTGCGTCCGCAATTTATTTATTTGAACCAATACTTCGTGTTTTTGGCCCAGGTCGTATTGGGATAACGACTATGAAGCAAGTCAAAGGCTGCTTTGGACCAACGTCCAGTATCATTGTCAGTGCATCCGTAGCGCGTAGATCTCACCGCCAGATGTAAAGCTTCCGGGGCGCGCGGGTCCGTCGGATTCTTCTGGGCCCATTCAATTGACAGACGACAAAGGTAGTTCGGACCGGGCCCGAACGCCTGTAGTGCGGCGTATTGGCGCGCCGCGAGAGTCTGCGCGGTTTTCAGAAAGTCGGGTGCCGCCACCGATTTGTTTTTACCTTGCGCGTCCTCAGACGGTGACCCGTTCTGAGGTGTCGGTGGATCAGTACACCAGTAATTGTCGCGATAACTGTCCACATCGTCGACCGCGGTGGTTCGGCCCACGCCGGCAGACACAAACGGGCGCAAGCCCGGAAACTTCAGAGTCAGAAACGCTCCGGCAAAGCGGCGGCCTTCAGGCGTCGTAGCTTTTTGATAGGCGTCCAGAAATTCCTTCACCTGCGGCAATTCTGCTCCCAGAGACGCCGCAGCCTGGATCGCCGTTTCGCGATCGTCGAGTATTGCCGCACGAACAAAGGCAGCCTGAGCTACATCGCGACGAAGATTTGCCGGCAGAGTTTTTGAGCTCGCGGCGTCTTTCAGGATTGCTACGGGCATCGCCTTGTTGAAGACGTTGGCGGCATCCAGGTCGAAAAGAGATTTCGGCGCTTCGCTGGCTTTCGGCGCGCTGTCCTCGTCCGGAAGCTCGCGACCGTCATCGTTGTAACTGAACCCGGCCGGCACCCGCGGCGCATTCTGCAGGAACTCATTCAGATTCTGCGCCGCCATCATCCGCTGGCCAAGAAAGAGGTTCAGAGCCGAACTATTCAGCTGCTGACGCTCACCGGCCAGAATTTTATCCAGCATCGCCCGCGCTTCGGCAGCACGGTTCGCTTCCTTCAGCAGGCGCACGCTGTGAAAAGCGACGGTCGGAAAAGCCGGCGATGAAGGGCTCACATTTGCTCCGGCTGCAAGTAATTCATTCAACAACGGCTGCTTGCCTCCGGCATTTGCCAGCGCGGCAACTAACCATGGCAGTGCCTTGGTCTTCTGCCATTTCTCGATCGCATGGGCCTCACCCGTGGCCAGGTCACCTTCGAAAGTCACAATCCAATCCGTCAGATCATCCGAACCCAGACTCGCCGGCAATTGTCGCTTGGCCGCTTCATCTTCGACCTCAACATATTTGTCCATCAGAATCGTGTAATCCCAGACGGCCTGTTTGAAGTCCTGGCTCGCGTCCTTTTTCATGATCTCCCGGGCCAGTTCGTGCAGCTTCTCTTCAGGGTGTGCCCGCAGGCGCGCTAAATTAAGAAGTCGGTCGGCAGCGTGATGCGAATCCTTTAAAGAATTATCCTTAAGTATCGCACCGAGACGCGTCTCCGCATCGTTGAGAAAGGGGCGGCCCTCATCTTCCTTTTCAGCAAAGCTTCCTTTGCGCAGCATGGACCGCGCCGCCATGTAGGGAGCAATGACCTGATAGGGAGATCCCTTATCACGAGCGATGGCTTCAAACTGCTGTTTCGCTTCGTCGAAGTTCGTTGAATAAAAGTTGGCGGCGGCGATTTGATAAGCACGATCGGCGCGCAGCAACTGCGGCAGGTCCGGAAGTTCTGCGGCAGCGTCTTTGGGCAGATGCCGGCCTTCGCTACAATTTGAGAAGACCGTGTCCTGCGCCGCCAGCCAGGACTTAACTTGTTGACTGTTGACGCCAAACAGCTTCACCCGTTCATTCAAGAGCTTCGTAGCGTTGATGAAAGCGTCCTGCTGGCAATTGAGGAACGATTCGTATTCTCGCGGTTTCTCGCGGTTCCGGTAAACCTGCACTTCCACCGGAGCGGTTGCGCCCGCGGCCTTGCGGGCTTCGTTCCAATCCTTTACCCAACTGTCGCTGTAATAATCGAAGGAGTTGTTTAGACGGTCGTCCCACAAACTCTTGATCGCTTTGGCCTCGGCGTCGCTCAAGGGGTCACCCGCGAGATTTCGATATGCAATCACCAGATACGAGCGAGCCCACGATTCGCTGACGACGCCGAGTTTGCCTGCGGCAAACTTATCGAGAGGAAAGTCAGGGTGCTTCGAAAATACGAAAATGGCATCGGTAAAGAAAGGCCCGCAGGCTTGTGTGCGTTGCGGAAGCAGAAAGGGAATTGCGAGTACCTGCCCGATAATCAGTGCGGCGACAATTAAGCTCAGCTTGGTGCGACCACTGCGATCAAATTTGGATGTGGTGTTCAGGGGAAAACGATTCATCGTGGTGACTCCGAGATTTCACGCAGGGACTTTTCGGTCCACGCGTCAGGATTGAAAACGTAGAGCTTGCGAGAAGGGAGGAGTTTGGGGCGTTGTTCGTCTAATGAAATGCCATAGCTCTGGCGACACGGGGTCGCATTGAAATCATCGCCCGCGTCCAGGCGGGTCATGATGTGTTTGCCATCGCCGGCCATGCGAAACAACATCGGGACAGCTTCATTAATCGGAAGATCGGAAATCCAATCATCAAACATGCACCACGAAGCCAGCGCCGTTATCGAAAGTCTGAATTGGGCCGGTAGATGGCTGCGGACATCCTTAATCAAATCGCGGTAGAAACTTCTTTCTGATTTGGTTGCGTCAAAATCGATCTGGATTTCTGATACGTTCGGTAGAGACGCCAGGTCAGCGATCGCGCGACTGACCGCATCGCGCTGCTGGGCTGAAAGACTTGCTTTGTGGTCGCGGTCCGTTTCGATTCTGGTAACCGCGATTACCTTTGTGCCTTCGACCAGTTGCAAAGACTGCAGGCGCGGCCGAACCAGAACGTCGTCAGATCTGAGGAGAATTGATTTAGCCAGAAAAGCAACACCAACATGTTTTGCGTCGATGAAGCGCAAGTCAGTTGGACGTTCCCACGCCCAGAGGATTAGTTGTGGAGAAGACTTCGGAGAGTGGGCAGTTTTCCGCAAGATTGTAATGGCGATGGTAATTGAGCTCAATAATAATGATGCCCCAAGTAGAACAATTATGTTGCGAAATGAAAAAGCTCTCTTCATAAGCGAAGCGGATTCGGGACATGATACTATACGACCGATCTCAAGAAGTAATGGAACTCAGATGGGACCAGGTCTCATTCCTCCACACGGAGGATATCGCGAACTCAAATCATTTCAGCAAGCGGAGTTAGTCTATGACTGCACCGTGAAGTTTTGTGATCGTTTTATCGATCGTCGATCACGAACTCACGATCAGATGGTGCAAGCTGCGCGCAGCGGTCGGCAGAACATTGCTGAGGGAAGTCAGGCGTCGGGAACTTCAAAGAAGTTTGTCGGTGGTAGCAAATCATATGGAACGTGAAAGTTTAGAAATGGATGTTGTGTTTGTCGGCGCCGGGCCGGCCAACCTCAGTGGTGCCCTGCATCTGACGCAACTGATCGAAAAAGCAAAAAGCGAAGGAACCGATCTCGGCGACATCCAAATTGCCGTGATCGAAAAGGGTGCAGCCGTCGGCGCCCACATCTTATCCGGCGCGGTTATGGATCCGAAGGGCCTGGCCGAACTGATTCCCGATTTTGTTGCCAAAGGCGCGCCCCTCGAATCCGAAGTCAAAGATGACCAGTTTCTTTATCTCACGCCCAGGCGCGCGATTCGCTCACCCATTAACCCGCCGCCGCTGAACAATCACGGCTACTACATTGTCTCGCTCAATCGCCTGACAGCCTGGCTCGGTGAACAATGTGAAGCCGCCGGCGTAAATATTTTTCCTGAATTTCCCGGCGCTGAGATGCTCTACGACGAAAACGATCGAGTCGTGGGTGTGCGCACCGGAGACAAGGGCATCGACAAGGAAGGCAAGCAAAAAGCGAATTACGAACCCGGCGTTGATTTGCTTGCCAAGGTCACGGTCCTGGGTGAAGGCGTTCGCGGCTCCTTAACCAAGAAGCTCGTGCAACGCCTCGGGCTCGACGAAGGACGCGAGCCACAGGTTTACAGCCTGGGCGTGAAAGAACTCTGGGAACTTCCGGATGATCGTTATCCAGCGGGCCGGGTGACCCATACGCTCGGCTTCCCGTCGGATCAATGGACGTATGGCGGTGGCTGGATCTATGGCATGCAGAACCGCGTCTTGAATATCGGTTACGTGACCGGTCTTGATTATCTCGATCCGCTCATCGATCCGCACGCCGAATTTCAAAAGTACAAGTCGCATCCTTTTATCGCGAAATTGCTGGAAGGCGGCAAGATGATTCGCTACGGCGCGAAGGCAATTGCCGCCGGCGGATGGCACGCCATGCCGAGAGTGTACGCTGACGGAGTTTTGATCGTCGGTGACAGCGCGGGCTTTTTGAATGCGGCGCGGTTAAAGGGAATTCATTCGGCGATCAAGAGTGGAATGCTGGCGGCCGAGACTATTTTCGATGCGCTGCTGGAAGGCGATTATTCTGCAAAGACGCTTATCGAATACGAGCATCGAGTAAAACGGAGCTGGATTACGCCCGAGCTGCGCCGTTATCGAAATTTTCACGCAGGCTTTCGTCACGGACGTTGGCTGGGAATGGCAAACGCCGGTTTGCAGTACATCACCGGCGGCCGCGCCTGGGGTCTCCTCGATCGAGATCATCAGGAACCTGGTCACGAAGCGATGCAGAAACTGTCAGCCTATGGCTATCAGGGCGGCGATGCGACGCAACGCTATAAGGACCTGAAGTTCGACGGGCAACTTACATTCAACAAAGTCACAGACGTCTATCACGCCGCCGTGGCCCATGATGAAGACCAGCCGGTCCATCTGCACGTGCTCGACACAAATATTTGTGCCACTCGTTGCGCGGAAGAATACGGCAATCCGTGCCAGCGATTCTGCCCCGCCGCGGTCTATGAAATGGTCGAGGCCGGTACGCACGCCTCCGGCGTGCAGGATGGCGGCCAGAACGGCTCAGCGACCCCTCGCCGCGAACTGCAGATCAATTTCTCAAACTGCGTACACTGCAAGACCTGCGACATCATGGATCCCTACCAGATCATTAACTGGGTGACGCCGGAAGGCGGCGGTGGTCCCGATTACAAGGGGATGTGAAGTTATCGATCTCAGATGATTCCCACTGACTGTCTCAGCAGAAGGGAGTTCGACTTTCGCTGAGAAGCGATGAAATTCAACTTTACAACCCAACGGTTTCATTTGTATTGTGTGCGCGCCAGCCCGATGAGATCGGCGTCAAGCGTCCGCGGCGCCTGAACCCTGGAGAATAAACAAGGTAATACAGTTTACGCTTGGAGACCCCTTCCCCATGCGGATATTCCCAATCTCTTCAGCCGGTGTGTCTCACCGACCAAATCAACCTTCGCGTCGTTTCGCCTATCGACATTGCTCGTTATTGTTAGTGCTGCTAATGGCCGTCGCCGCGGTTTTTGTTTTCGTGGACCGTTCTCGCGCGGCCGGCGGAGACATGGACACAACCTTTAACCCCGGTGGCGTCGGAGCGGGTCTCGGTGTGAAAGCGGTGGCGATGCAGCCCGACGGGAAGATCGTCATCGGCGGCCAGTTCATGAGCTACAACAATGCCGCGGCGGCGAGCGATATGGTCATGCGGCTTAACGCCGACGGGACGCGAGACACGACTTTTAACGCGGGCGGCGAGGGAGCGAATGACACTGTGTGGGCGGTGGCGGTGCAGCCCGACGGAAAGATCATCATCGGCGGCTCGTTCGTTAGCTACAACAATACCGCGGCGGCGAGCGATTATGTCATGCGGCTCAACGCCGACGGGTCCCGGGACACGACCTTTAACGCGGGCGGTGCGGGATTGAATTTGCCTGTGTTTGCGGTGGCGCTGCAGCCCGACGGGAAGGTCGTCATCGGCGGCCAATTCACGAGCTACAACGGAGATGCGGCGGCGAGCGATAGGGTCATGCGGCTCAACGCCGACGGGACGCGCGACTCGAACTTTAACCTGGGCGGCGCGGGACTGGATGGCCTTCTGCGGGCGGTGGCGGTGCAGCCCGACGGGAAGATCGTCATTGGCGGCGACTTTACCAGCTACAACGGTGACGCGGGCGCGAGCGATTATGTCATGCGGCTCAACGCCGACGGGACGAGTGACCCGACCTTTAACGCGGGTGGCACAGGCGCGTCTGGCCAGGTGCTTGGGATGGCGCTGCAGCCCGACGGGAAGATTGTTATCGGAGGCCTCCACACCGACTATAACGGTGACACAGCGGCGAACGATTTTGTCATGCGGCTCAACGCCGACGGAACGCGCGACCCAGGCTTTAACGCGGGCGGCGTGGGAGCGAGTGACGCTGTGCGAGCGGTGGCGTTGCAGCCCGACGGGAAGGTCGTCATCGTCGGCGCTTTTACCAGCTACAACGGTGACGCGACGACGAGCGATAAGGTCATGCGGCTCAAGGCTGACGGGACGCGCGACCCGACCTTTGGCGGCACCGGAGCGGATAGCCTTGTGTGGGCGGTGGCGTTGCAGTCCGACGGCAAGATAATCATCGGCGGCGACTTCACCAGCTACAACGGAGACGGGACCGCGAGCGACTATGTCGTGCGACTGCTGCCGGCGCCGGGTGAGCTCGCTTTCTCAGCGGCAGACTATAGCGTGCTGGAGACGGCCGGCAGCGCAACCATCACGGTGAAGCGCACCGGCGGCACGGACAATCAGGTAGTCGGTAAAGTTACGCTGACCGACGTGACGACCAGTCCCGCGGATTACCGATTCACTCCCGGCGCGCGCGATACGACCTTTAACGCGGGCGGCGCGGGAGCTGATGGCTCTGTGTTCGAGGCGGCCGTGCAGCCCGACGGGAAGATCATAATCGGCGGCACCTTCACCAGCTACAACGGCGACGCGGCGGCCAGCGATTGTGTCATGCGGCTCAATGCCGACGGGACGCGCGACACGACCTTTAATGCAGGCGGCTCGGGCGCAAATAGCAGAGTGGAAGCGGTGGCGTTGCAGCCTGACGGGAAGATCATCATCGGCGGCTTCTTCAGCAGCTACAACGGGGACGCGGCGGCCAGCGATTTTGTCATGCGGCTCAACGCCGACGGGACGCGCGACACGACCTTTAACGCGGGCGGCGCGGGCGCGGATGCGTCTGTGTTTGCGGCGGCGGTCCAGCCTGACGGGAAGATCATCATCGGCGGCTACTTTAGCAGCTACAACGGGGACGCGGCTGCGAGCGATTTTGTCATGCGGCTCAATGCCGACGGGACGCGCGACACGACCTTTAACGCGGGCGGTGCGGGAGCGAATGGCGGTGGGCTTGATTTGGCGGTGCAGCCCGACGGGAAGATCGTCGTGGGCGGTGAATTCACCAGCTATAACGGGAACGGGGCGGCGAGTGATTTTGTCATGCGGCTGAACGCGGACGGAACGCGCGACACGATCTTTAATCCGGGCGGTGCGGGAGCGAATGGCACTGCGGTGACTCGGGTGGCGGTGCAACCCGACGGAAAGGTTGTCATCAGTGGTGACTTCAGCAGCTACAACGGGGACGCGGCGGCCAGTGATGGTGTTATGCGGCTCAATGCCGATGGGACGCGCGACTTGACCTCTAACGCGAGCGGCGCGGGAGCGAACGGACTTGTGCAAGCGGTGGCGATGCAGCCCGACGGGAAGATCATCATCGGCGGCGGCTTCACCAGCTACAACGGGGACGCGGCGGCCAGCGACAGGGTCATGCGCCTCAACCTCGACGGGACGCGCGATGCGACCTTCAACGCGGGCGGCGCGGGCGCGGATGCCCCTGTGTTTGCGGTGCCGGTGCTGCCCGACGGGAGGATCATCGTCGGCGGTCTCTTCGGCAGCTATAACGGCGATGCGGCGGCGAGTAATTTGGTCATGCGGATCGACGGCGACCTCTTCGTTACCTGGCCGGCTGGTGACGCTACTGACAAGATCATTCAGCTTCCGATCACCGTAGACGGGATTCCGGAACCAGACGAAACGCTTACGCTCTCGCTGGCCGTGATGTCCGGCGGGGCGACACTCGGATCTCCGGGTTCGGCCACGCTGACCATCCGCAATCCTCCACCAACGATCACTGCCGTCAGCGGCTTATCCCGACAACAGGGCGTCGCGGCAACCAACTCGCAAATCGCCACCGTAACCGACGACGGCGGCAACGGAAACGTCAATGTCACCGTCACCTCAGCCAATCCATCAAACGGCGTCAACATCTCTAATATCGTCAACACCAGCGGGGCCATCACGGCAGACATCATGGCGAATTGCTCGGCGTCAAACGCGAGCTTCACTTTGCAGGCCAGCGACGGGACGGCGACGGCGACCGCTACTTTGAACATCACGGTTATCGCTAACACCCCGCCAACATTGAGCTACACAAATCCGCCCGCCCTGCCCTTCAACGGCTCGACGACGGTTACGCCGGTAGCCGCGTCCGACAATGGCTTAATCACAGGCTTCATTGTGCAGAGCGTGGTGCCGGCTTTGACGACTGCGCCGACCGTCAATTCCAGCGGAGTGGTCTCTATCACTAACGCACAACCTGCCGGCCCGCACACCATCACGATTCGCGCGACAGACGACTGCGGCGTGGTAACTGACGCCAGCTTCACTTTGACCGTCAGCAAGGGCGGTCAAACGATCACGGTGAACACACATGCGCCGGCGAACGCTGCCTATAATTCCAATTTCACGGTTGCGGCTACGTCTAATTCCGGCTTGCCTGTTTCTTACAACAGTGCGGGCGCGTGCACGAATGTGGGCGCGACTTTCACGATGACGAGCGGCACCGGGACCTGCACAGTGAAGTACGATCAAACGGGGGACAGCAACTACAACGCGGCGAATCAGGTGACTGAGTCGGTGACCGCCCAGAAGGTTAACCAAACGATTACGGTCGGCACCCACGCTCCGGCTAATGCGACGCACAACGCGAGTTTCACGGTGGCGGCCACCTCCGACTCGGGTTTAGCTGTCGCATACAGTAGTGCCGGCGTCTGCACAAATAATGGCGCGACTTTCACGATGACCAGCGGCACCGGAACCTGTACCGTGAGGTATGACCAGGCCGGTAACACGAACTACAACGCAGCGACACAGGTGACTGAATCGGCAACAGCTCAGAAAGCATCCACCTCGACGGGACTTGCATCGTCGCTCAATCCATCGTTGCTGGGCCAGAGCGTGACTTTCACTGCAACCGTCACTTCAGCGGCGGGCACGCCTACCGGTAACGTCCAATTCAAGATTGATAGTATTAACTCAGGTGCGCCGGTGAACCTTAACGGCAGCGGCGCAGCCCAACTGACAACTTCATCGTTGACCGCGGCCACGCACACCGTGACGGCCGACTACAGTGGCGATGCGAACTTCGCCGTCAGTACGGGCACTCTTTCAGGTGGCCAGGTAGTAAACAATCGGCCGCTAATAAGCCTCAGCCAGTCGAACTACGGCGTTAGCGAAGTCACCGGCTTCGTTACGATCACGGTCAATCGCATAGGCGACGTAGCCGTCCCGGTCACGGTGGACTCTGCGACGTACAATACTGGAGCGTCCACCATTTGCAGCACCCTGAATAGCGGCCTGGCTTCATCGAGATGCGATTTTGGCCTCGCGCTGGGGACTGTGAGGTTTGCGGCTAATGAGACGCAGAAGACTTTCATCGTTACGATTACTCAGGACTCGTATTTAGAAGGGCCCGAGATCTTCAACGTAGTCTTGTCTAACCCGGCCGGAAGCAATGCAGCGTTAGCGTCGCCCTCAAGCTCGACTGTCACCATCAACGATTCTGTGCCTCCGGCGCCGAATGCCAACGACGACACGGAAGCATTCGTGCGTCAGCAGTATCGGGATTTTCTGAATCGCGAGGCAGATGCTTCGGGTCTGGCATTCTGGAAGGACAACATCGATTCGTGCAACGATCCGGCCCGGCGTCCGCCAGGTATGACGTTGGTGCAATGCGTCGAGGTGAGGCGCATCGACACCTCGGCTGCCTTCTTCCTGTCGATTGAGTTCCAGCAGACAGGATATATCGTAGAGCGCACTTACAAGACTTCTTACGGCGACGCGAGCGGTACCTCCCTGATTGGCGGCGGGCATCAACTGTCTGTGCCAATCGTGCGATTAAACGAGTTTTTGACCGATACTCAACGCATTGGCCAGGGAGTGGTTGTGTTACAGCCGGGTTGGGAGCAGGCATTGGAAGCAAACAAGCAAGCCTATTTCCTTGAGTTTGTGCAAACAGCGAGATTCATCGCGGCGCTTTCCACGAGCATGACGCCGGCAGAGTTCGTCGACAAGCTGAATCAAAACGCGGGTATGGTTCTATCGGCCAGCGAGCGCACTACCGCCATTAACCTGTTCGGTGGTGCGGGCAATACCAGTAATGTAAACCACCGCGCACTGGCGGTACGGCAAATCGCCGAGAACCAGACCCTGTTCAACGCTGAATCCAATCGGGCGTTCGTGTTGGCGGAATTCTTTGGATATCTGCGGCGCAATCCGAACGATCCGCCGGACACGGACTACAGCGGTTACGATTTCTGGCTCTCAAAACTTAACCAGTTCAACGGCAATTACATCAATGCTGAAATGGTTAAGGCTTTCCTCAGTTCGCTCGAGTACCGAAAGCGGTTCGGGCCGTGATTGTTAGACCTTTCGGGATCGAGAAGATAGACAGACCGCGCTCTGTACGAGGTTTCCGTCTCTGACTCGTTTGACTAGCTTGCGGTTATTTGAGCGGCAGGCTGCTCATCACCGTCGGTCTTTATGTGAGGCAACGCATCCTGTTCGAGTACTTGTTTCGTGAGACAATTCGAGACCTTTACAACCCAACAGCTTCGCTTGTATGTTACCGCTGCCAGCCGAACAGAGGGGGGCCCGCCAGGCAATTCCCGGTTCCTGAACTTTAATCCGCAAGTGACCAGACGCACTTTGCCCTCGTAAGGATTCGTTCGATGTAGGTGCGCATTAACCACCGTTGCATTACATATCTAACTCAAAAGGACGCCAATGATCCCTCGTGCCCCCCGCAGAAGTCCCAAATACTTCAACCTTAGCATCATCTTTTTTATTGCCCTTGCGGCGCTCGTTACTGTCGGCGCACTGGCTTCCGGCGGACCCGCGAGCATGAAAGAGGCGCATCAGGCGGGTGATAAAAAGTCACTCAACAGCGGCGGCGCGGGAACGATTCAAAGCAGCGTCGTAAAGGCTGAGCCCGCGCCGCAGTCGCAGCAGTCTCCTCCGCCTACCCAGAACGCCACCATGCAGGATGCCGGAGACGGCCCCTTCAAACCCTACACGCCCCCACCCAGACCCGACCGGGAGAGCCGCCCCGCGTTGCCGGGCAGCGACCTGGTTGAATTTTCGGCGCCGCGAAAACTGTCGAAAGAGCAAGAGATGCTCATGGGCCCGGCGCCCGCCGTATCTACTTTCACTATCGTAATTGTCCCTGGCGCCGGCCTGGCGGCGAACCCCGAGGCGCTGGCTGCCTTCAACACGGCCGCAGCCTCATGGTCGAAGCGGTTCACCGACCCGATCGTCGTGACAATCGAAGCTGACCTGGCGCCATTGGGACCCGGGATCATCGGCTCTACGCAAGCCGTGTCGCTCCAGGGCGGCTACAACATCATCCGCGACGCTGTGGTAGCCGACGCCACCTCCTCCGCCTCTGTCAGCGATAACATCGCCGCCTCGCTGCCGACCGCAGCGCAGTTTGTGGGCACCGTCCCGACGGGCTTTACCTTTGGCGGCAACATTGCTGGCACCAAAGCCAACCTTAAGGCGCTCGGCTTCACGGGGCTGGACTTGCCGCCCGCGATGGGTGGTTTCGGGCCGAGCGACGGCCATATAACCTTTAGCACTAACTTCGCGTTTGACTACGACCGTTCGGACGGCGTCACCGCCGGTACAGTGGACTTCGAGACGGTCGCCACGCACGAAATCGGCCACCTCCTCGGTTTTATTTCGGCCGTGGACAACGTTGACGCTACTCTCCCCGCCACTTCCGCGATCCAGCCCATGCCGCTCGACCTGTTCCGTTTCAAAAGCGATAACGTGCCGACGACCCCGGCGACGTTCACAACTCTGGCGCGGAATTTTGTCCCCGGGGCCGTCGGCGTCACCAGCGACACCGTTACGTCACCGCTCATGTCAACCGGCTTCTTCAACGGCGACGGACGGCAGGCCAGTCACTGGAAGGACGACACATTGACCGGCTTTCTGATCGGGGTCATGGACCCGACGCTAAGCTTTGCCACTATCGAGGACGCGAACGATACGGACTTTCACGCGTTCGACCTCATCGGCTACGATGTTTCGCCGCCGACGCTGGGCAACTACCCTGATACGAGCGTCGCTCTGGGAGCGAGCGCCACCATCACGCCCTTTGCTGTGCCCACGCTGGCGACCGGCATCAATGTCTCGACTTCGACCAACTTCAAGGGCACGTTCGCTGCCGACCCGGCGACAGGTGTAGTGAGAGTGACGAACGCTCATCCGGCGGGCGCCTACACGGTGACGGTGAAAGCCTTCGGCGGCGGGGCCAGCACGAGCACGACATTCACCTTGACGGTGCAGCAGGGCGTGGTTTGTGCGGGCGTTTCCGTCTTTACCAGCGTTGCCAATGTAAGTGCTGGCGGTTCTGCTCAGTCAGTCGCCGTCGGAGATTTCAACTCGGACGGCGCGCAGGATATAGCTGTCGCGAACTATGGCCCAGGCACCGTCTCCATCCGATTAGGAAATGGATTGGGAGGCTTCAGCGGCCCACCTAATATTAGCGTCGGCCCAAATCCTTATTTCGTCGCCATCGGAGACTTCAATAATGACGGCAAGCAGGATTTTGCGACTGCCAACCTTGGCTCAAACCCAGGCACCGTCTCGATTCGTTTAGGAGATGGAGCCGGTAACTTTAGCGTCAAACCTGATGTCGGCGTTGGCAATAATCCTCAATCTGTCGCCATCGGAGATTTCAACTCGGACGGTAAGCAGGATTTGGCGACTGCCAACGTACAAGCAAACAGCGTCTCGATTCGCTTAGGAGATGGAGCCGGTAACTTTAGCGGGACAACTGAGGTCTCCGTTGGCAATATTCCTAAATCAGTGGCCGTCGGAGATTTCAACGCGGACGGTAAGCAGGATTTCGCTGCCACCAACGGTGTATCAAACAGCGTCTCGATTCGCTTAGGAGATGGAGCCGGTAACTTTAGCGGGACAACTGAGGTCTCCGTTGGCAATTTTCCTCGATCAGTGGCCATCGGAGATTTCAATGGTGATGGCAAGCAGGATTTTGCAACTGCCAACGAAAGCGCTGGCACCGTCTCGATTCGCTTAGGAGATGGAGCGGGTGGCTTTAGCGGCGCAACTAATATCGGCGTTGGCCTGTCTCCTCAAATAGTGGCCATCGGGGATTTCAATAACGATGGTAGGCAGGATTTCGCTACCGCCAGCAGTGGATCAAACAGCGTCTCGATTCGCTTAGGAGATGGAGCGGGCGGCTTTGGCGGCACAACCGAGGTCGGCATTGGCGATCATTCTCAATCAGTAGCAATCGGAGATTTCAATAATGACGGCAAGCAGGATTTCGCTGCTGCCTTCTTAAACGACGCCGCCATCCGGTTGGGAAGATGTGATCTCCCGCCGGCGATAACTGCCGCCGCAGGCTTATCACGTCAACAAGGGTCGGCCGCCTCTAACTCGCAAATAGCCACCGTCACCGACGACGGCGGTGCGGGCCTCGTGGTTGTGACCGTCACCACGGCCAATCCCTCAAACGGGGTGACGATCTCAAATATCGTCAACACCGGCGGCAACATAACTGCCAACATCGTCGCCGGTTGCACCGCATCAAATGCGAGCTTTACTTTGCAAGCCTCGGACGGCGTTTCAACCTCGACCGCGACCTTGAATATCGCGTTCGACGCCAATACTACGCCGACATTGAGCTATACGAATCCGGCGGCCCTCGCCTTCCAGGGTTCGGCGACGGTCAGTCCGGCCACGGCCACGGATAACGGCTCAATCACGGGCTACAGTGTGCAAAACGTCGTCCCGGCGCTGACGACTGTGCCGACTGTCAATTCCAGCGGCGTAGTCTCGATCACTAACGCGCAGCCCGCCGGCACGCACACCATCACGATTCGTGCGACAGACAACTGCGGTGCGAGCACTGACTCGAGTTTTACTGTGGACGTCAACAGGGGCAATCAAGCCATCACGGTCAACACGCACGCGCCGGCGAACGCGACCTACAACACCAGCTTCACGGTTGCGGCAACCTCCGACTCCACTCTGCCGGTTACGTACGGCAGTGCGGGAGCCTGCACAAATGTGGGCGCGACCTTCACGATGACGAGCGGCACGGGAACCTGCACCGTGAAATACGATCAAGGGGGTGACAACAACTTCAACCCGGCCACTCAAGTGACTGAATCAGTCACCGCACAGAAAGCAAGCCAAATCATCACAGTCAACCCGCACGCACCGGCGAATGCGACTTACAACGCCAGTTTCACAGTGGGAGCAGCCTCCGACTCAGGTCTGCAGATCACATTCAGCAGTGCCGGAGTCTGCACAAATACAGGCGCGACTTTCACCATGACGAGCGGCACGGGAACCTGTACGGTGAAGTACGATCAAGCGGGTAACGACAACTACAACGCGGCCACTCAAGTGACTGAATCAGTCACTGCACAGAAAGCAAACCAGACGATCACGTTTGGCGCGCTGGCGAACAGGACCTTTGGCGATCCTGACTTTGGTGTGAGCGCGACGGCGACATCCAGCTTGCCGGTAAGCTTCGCGCCGAGCGGCCAGTGCACGGTGACCAGTCCTTCGCCGGGCACGGTTCACCTCACGGGTGCGGGCTCATGCACCATCACTGCTTCCCAGGGAGGCAACGACAACTTCAATGCAGCTCCGGACCTTCCGCAGATATTTAACATTGCCAGGGCGGCGACCAGCACGGCCGTCACCTCGTCGGTCAATCCTTCAGACGTTGGTCAGAGCGTGACCTTCACGGCGACAGTGACTTCAGGGCCGGGCACACCTACGGGAACGGTGCAGTTCAAAGACAACGGCGGCAACCTTGGCGCGGCGGTGGCCTTGAATGCGAGCGGCGTGGCCCAGCTTTCGACCTCGGCATTAACTACCGGGACGCACACTATCACCGCCGATTACAGTGGTGATGCGAACTTCCTAACCAGCACCGGCACGCTTTCAGGCGGCCAGGTAGTCAAAGCGCAGCCGTCGCTTTCCATTAACGATGTGTCGATCGTTGAAGGCGATGCGGGCACGAAGGTGCTGAACTTTACGGTGACCTTGTCGGCGGCGAGCAGTCTGACAGTGACGACGAACTACGCGACCGCGAATGACACGGCGACGGCGCCGTCTGATTACGTCGCGATAGCTTCGACCCTGCTGACCTTCAATCCGGGTGATACCACTAAGCAGGTTTCGGTAACCATCAACGGGGACATTAGCTTTGAAGCTGATGAGACGTTCTTCGTCAATCTGTCGAACCCGGTCAACGCGACGATTAGCGATAATCAGGGTCTCGGTACGATCCAGAATGATGATGTGCTGGGTGGATTCATCGGCTTCGGTCAGGTGAACTATAACGTCAGTGAGAGCACTGGAGTGGTCACAGTCACGGTCACTCGCACCAATGACGTCTCCCAGGTGGCGAATGTGGACTACGCCACGGATGACACGGGAGCCTCGACCAACTGCGCGGCCTTGAACACGGGTCTGGCCTCGCAGCGTTGCGACTACACCTCGATGTTCGGGACCTTGAAGTTCGCGGCGAATGAAACCCAGAAGACAATCGACATTCCGATCAATCTGGATGCTTACAACGAAGGACCGGAGACGTTCACGGTCAAACTGTCGAATCCGACAGGTGGCGCAGTGCTGGCGGTGCCGTCAACAGCTTTGGTGACCATCAGCGATTCGGCTTCGCCAACGCCGAATGCCAACGACGACACGACGACCTTCGTGCGGCAGCAGTATCGCGACTTCCTGAATCGTGAAGCTGATCCGGCTGGGCTGGCCTTCTGGAAGAACAACATCGATAAGTGCAATGACCCGGCCCAGAGACCGCCGGGACAGACGCTGGCTGCGTGCATCGAAGTGCAGCGCATAGTCACTTCAGCGGCTTTCTTCCTGTCGCTTGAATTCAAAGGCACGGGAGGGTTGGTGCGGGACTTCTATGTGGCCGCGCTCGACCGTCCGTTGACGAACAACATGCCCGGCTTTGTCGAGTTTATGCGCGACGCGCAGGGAATACAGAAGGGTGTGGTGGTGGGTCAGGGCAACTGGCAGCAGGTACTGGATGCCAATCGCACCGCCTTCATGAATGAGTTTGTCATGCGGGCCGAGTTCGTGGCGCTGTATCCGACTACCGACACCCCAACGCAGTACGTCGACAAGTTGTATCAGCATGCGAACGTGACGGGGACGCAGCAGGAGCGGCTCGACGCAATAGCGGATTTTGGCGGCGCGGCCACGGCAGCGGATACGGGCGCCCGCGGGCGCGCGTTGCTGCGGGTAACGCAGAATGGGGCGTTCCAGGCGCGTGAGACGAACCGCGCGTTTGTGCAGATGCAGTACTTTGGTTACCTGAGAAGGAGCCCGAACGATCCGCCGGATGGCAACTTCAACGGCTTTAACTTCTGGGTGGCCAAGCTGAACCAGTTCAACGGCGACTTCCTGCAGGCTGAAATGGTCAAGGCCTTCCTCAGCTCGAGTGAATACCGCGGCCGCTTTGGACCGTGATTCAGTTGGACGAACAATGAACAAAAGCGCAAGAGTGAAACAATCATCGTTTGTGCTGCTTGCGCTATTTTGTCGTCAATAACGAGTTCCGTCTTGACACTCTCTGTTGCCGTTCATATGATCACTCGTTAACCGTCCTGAAGCGAAGAACTTAAATGTTTGGTGCAAGCATAGGAAGAGCGGGCCAGCGAATCATCGATGCGATGGTGCGTTGGCTGGCGCGCGGACATATTAATCCGAACATCCTGACCTTCGTTGGGGTGGCGATTAATGTCGGTTGCGGCTTGTTGTTCGGATTCGGCAGGTTCTTCTGGGCCGGAATCGTTCTAATCGTAGCTAATTTGTTCGACATGCTGGACGGCCAGGTGGCCCGGCTCTCGGGTCGAGTAACCAGCTTTGGCGGCTTTCTCGACTCGTCACTTGATCGATTGTCGGACATGGTGGTGTTCGTGGGGCTAATGGTCTTTTATGCGCGCCCGGAATATCATTCGACGCTCAATGTGTTTTTAGCCGGCGCCGGATTGATGGGATCGGTGATGGTCAGTTATGCGAGCGCGCGGGCTGAGAGCATGATTCCAAAGTGTGACGTGGGCTTCCTGCGCCGGCCCGAACGCGTAGTACTTTTCATCATTGGCGCGCTGTCTACCGTTAACGGCTCGAATAATTTTTTTGCGAATCGCATGCCCGCCGTGTTGTGGGTGTTGGCGATCGGATCTTATTGGACCTTCGCCCACCGGATGCATCACACCTGGACGGAAGTTACCAAAAACGAGGTCAGGGAAAAACTGGCCGAAGACGAACGAAACGCCAAAGGACAGACGCCGGACGTCAGGCACGAGCCCAGCCTGGCCCATAAAACGAGTTGATTCGTGGCAAATTCAAATCCGGCAAAATTAGTGCTAGAATTTCTTGACTTAAGTGGCCGGTCAGTTCTAATTTAGTTCAGCTTTTCCATTTCTTCAGAGGTTATTGCGTTTGATTATCTGCCCCTCCTGTGGTTCTTGTGTTCAAGGTGATCTTTGCCTTGGCTGCGCTACGTGTGGCGCGCGGGCTGTTGGTCCGCCTTTGGCGAGGGCGGCACACGAACTGCCGTCTTTTGGCCGGGCCGCGTTGGCCTTTGCCAGCGGCGTCGCGATGTTGGGAACTTTCCTGGGCCTCCTGGTTGCCGCCTTCGTCGAAAAGAAGCCGGGCGCGATCGGATTTTGGACGCTCATGACCGCCGGGGAAATTGTGGCCTGGCAGGTCAAGTGGGTGGCTGTGCCAATCGCCATTGCCGTCATCTGGGGTGGCGCGCGAATCGTTCGTAGCATCAAACAAAGCCCGTCGCGCTTCATCGGATTGCGCGGAGCCAGAATTGGGCTGGCCGCCGCTTGTGTTGTGACGTTGATCGTTGCGGCCCTCATCGGAATAACAATTCCGGACAGATTGCGACAGCGACAGGATTCACTTGACGCTGCCCAGAATGCCCGCTTATATACGCTTCACCGCGCGCTGCTTGAATATTACGAGCTGCACGCAACGTATCCAACGGATCGCGACAAGTGGATGGATGCTCTACGGACTTTGCCCGATCCCAACGGCTCGATCGCTGAGGCGCTCCGTTTTGTCGACCCGAGTGGATATCAGGCGACCGCTCAGGTGGCCGCGGCCTCGACTAAATCCAAGCCGTTGGTTACGAGTGGCCTGGCGTTGCGCAGGGCTTCCAGCGGATCTAACCCTGCACCTGCGACCGTTTCATTCACGAGTTATGAGCTGCGTTTGCCGAGCGAGCACCGCCTGCTGGCTTCTGATGACGATTTCGTTCTTCGCGACGGCGTAATCGTCAAAGTTAATCCGACCTCATCCGCTGACGCCGCGCCACGTATTCCTTAAACTGATCATGTCTTTCCTGGGCTGGTTTCGACGGAACCGAGAAGATCCGGAGATTGCGCGTCGGTCTCTGCTGCTGCGCCTCGGCCGTTTGGGAGATGCCACCGTGCTGGACACTGGTCTTGACAGTGAGGGCAAGCACATTCTGAGCTACTGCTACACAATAGCCGGGGTCGATTATGAAACGGTTCAGCGCCTCGACGACGAGCAGTTGCTTCGGAAAGACTATTACCTGCCGGGCTCCCGAGTTGACCTCAGATACGATCCTCGCCGTCCTGCGAATTCAATCGTGGTCTGAAATCTCAAATCTCAAATTTGCCTTTTAGCTAAAGTTGATCTTGAGCACTGTACTTTGTGCCTGGTACTTTGTACTTTGTCCTCGTACCAATGTGTCCGGGAAGACCTACGTGATCAGAAATCAAAGTACAAAGCACCAAGTCCAAAGTCCAAAGCACCAATAAGATGTTTCGCAAAATTCTGATTGCCAATCGCGGTGAAATTGCGGTCCGCCTCATTCGCGCCTGTCGCGATCTGAACATCTCGCCCATCGCGGTTTATTCTGAAGCGGACGCCGGCTCGCTGCATGTGCGCATGGCTGACGAAGCCTTTTGCATTGGCCCGCCTCCGTCAGCGGAAAGTTATCTCGACATTTCAAAGATCATTGACGTGGCTAAGCTGGCGAACGCGGAAGCGATACATCCTGGCTACGGTTTTCTGGCAGAGAATGCTGCCTTCGCACGCAAGGTGACAGAGGCTGGTTTGATTTTTATCGGTCCGACGGCTGAAGCAATGGAAATTATGGGTTCCAAGACGAATGCCCGTCGCGCGGCCATTAAGGCCGGCGCGCCGGTCGTGCCGGGAACCACCGAAGCGCTGAAAGACTTTGAATCAGCGCGCGTCACCGCTACTCAGTTGGGTTATCCGGTGATGTTGAAAGCGGCTGCCGGCGGCGGCGGTAAAGGCATGCGACAAGTTGCCGGCGAAAGCGAACTGCAGTCAGCTTTGGAAGCGGCGCAATCGGAAGCTGCGTCGGCCTTTGGAAATTCGGAAGTCTATCTCGAGAAAGTAGTTGAAAAACCGCGACACATTGAGATTCAAATCTTCGCCGACCAGCACGGAAACTTTGTTCATCTCGGCGAGCGTGAGTGCTCGATCCAGCGGCGCCATCAGAAGGTCATTGAAGAGTGTCCTTCTCCAATTAACGATGCCGGACTTCGTCAACGAATGGGCGAAGCGGCAATAAAAATTGCCAGGGCCGTTGATTATGTCGGCGCGGGCACGGTCGAGTTTCTTTACTCAGATAAGACGCGCGAGTTCTACTTCCTGGAAATGAATACGCGCCTGCAGGTCGAGCATCCGGTGACCGAACTCGTTACCGGATTCGATCTGGTGCGCGAACAAGTCAACGTTGCCGCCGGGGGGGAGCTGTCTTTCGCGCAAGACGATGTGCGCTGGCACGGGCATGCAATCGAGTGCCGGGTTTATGCCGAAGATCCGGAAAACAATTTCCTGCCGTCGCCGGGGAGAATTTCTTTCCTGCGGGTGCCCGCCGGGCCGGGAATTCGTGATGATAGCGGCGTGACCGAAGGTGACGAAGTCTCTATTTATTATGATCCGATGATCTCAAAGCTCGCGGCCTGGGGCCGGACGCGAACTGAGGCGATCGACAGAATGCGGCGCGCCCTGGATGAATACGCCGTGGGCGGAATCAAGACCACGCTGCCTTTCTTTCGCGAGATCGTTCGCGACGAAGAGTTTGTTGCCGGACATCTGGATACCGGATTTATTCCGCGTTTCCACGAGCGTAGCGGTAAGCCCGCAGGCGACACCCAGGCTTCCAGCCTGCACCAGGATCTGGCCATAATTACCGCCGCGATTGCCTATGCTGAAAGTCAGCGCCCGGCGTCGAATAATCATCGTCCGGAAAAACAGAGCAAATGGAAAATCAGCGGTCGAACCAGGACAGTGAATCGGATCTCGCAGGGACGCGCGCCGCAATTTAACGAATGAAACTTCACGCCAGGGTTGGAGATTATGAAGGCGACGTGGATATTCGGATCCAGGGTACACGTGTCTTTGCCGCACTTGATGATCGAACATACGAAATAGACTTACAGCGATCGGGTGGCGATGCCCTGTTGCTGATGACTGCCGGTCGTGTTTTTGATTGCCGGGTTGACGGACCCATCGAATCGGGCTTGCCGGTCGATGTTTCGGTTGGCACGCAGAGTTATACGGTTACGCTCGCCGATCCGCGCCGATTGCGAAGTGCCGTTGCTGCCGGCCAGCTCGCGGGTGGAGTTGCCCGGATCACGGCGGCCATGCCCGGTAAGGTCGTGCGCGTGATGGTCGAAGCCGGCGCCGAAGTTGAAGCCGGTGACGGAATCGTGGTGGTGGAAGCCATGAAGATGCAGAACGAGATGAAAGCTCCCCGGGCCGGAAAGGTTTTGACTGTGAATGTTGAGGTGGGCACGACGGTCAACGGCGGTGATGTTTTGGCGGTGATCGAATGAGACTTGATTCATTGATCCATTGACTCATTGAATCAATGAACAATGAATAAATGAATCAATCAGAGTCATCATCTTTACGCATTCTGCTTTGGGACCTCGATGGCACGCTGGTGCGGGGCAAACATTTCGGCACGTTCAAGGATTACACTGTCCCGATGTTGCAAAACGTATTCGGCACGGCCGGTTGCCTTCCGGAATTGATCGTCTCCGGCATGACGGATTTACAGATTATCGAGGAGTCCCTCCGCGGTGAAGGCATCACGCGCGAACATATCAGCGCCCGGAAGGACCAGTTGCAAACCTCGTACATCGCCGAAATGAAGCGGGCGATTCGCGACGGCGCCCACGTAATTGAAGCTATTCCGGGTGCCCGTGCAGCTTTGGAAGCCGTCCACAAACACCCGCGTTATCGTTCAGGACTGCTGACCGGTAATATCGAACCGGCAGCGCACCTGAAAGTCGAGAGTGTTGGCCTGGCCGAATTTTTCACTCTGCCCGGCGCCTTTGGTGACGAGTCCTTCGATCGTCGCGACCTGCCGGCCAAAGCCGCTCAGCGAATCAATGAACATCTCGGCGCCCAACTCGAACCCGAACAATTCATCGTGATTGGCGATACGCCAAACGACGTGGCCTGCGCGCGGCACTTTGGTGCGCGGGTGATTTCGGTAGCGACCGGGCGAATGCACTCAGCCGACGATTTGCAGGCGTGCAATCCTGATGCGCTGCTATCCGACTTCCTGGATGTCGAACTCTTCATGCAGACGCTGGCGAGTCTTTAGCGGTTTATCAATAGTAATGCACCCACGAGCGCGAAGATGACGCCGGTTGCAACACTAATGAAGCGCCACATAATGTACTCGTGACCCTTCGATCCCCAGACTCTCGAAAGTCTTTCGAATTCGTCAAGCTCGCGCGCAACCCCTTTGTGGTAAGCAATCAGCACGAGTCCTCCCAAGAAAAAAAGGCTGCCAATTAATCGTAGTCCAGGCATCTGCGGTGTTTTCACTCATTATCGAGTAATGCTGGAAACATTCTCAACCTCGGGTAGTGGCCTAATTTGAATGACTTTGCGTAGCCCAGACGTTTAGAGTCTGTGTCAAAACTCTGTAGGGGCGTCTCTCCGTGGGCGCCCCATCGCTGAAATACGAACATTCCGGGTGCAAACGCAAGCGAGCGCCCACAGAGAGACGCCCCTACAGGGTTTTCACACAGCCTCTTTACGCCTGGGAAGGAAAGAGAATTAGCTTAAAAGCCCATTCAATGGGCTTTCATGGCGATTGCTGTTCTCACCCCAGGCGTAAACGCCTGGGCTAGAGAAAACTTCAAGATGAGAGTCACTACTCAATCTCGAATTATGTTCGCCAGGGCATGACTTTGTTCAGCTGTGCGCTCAACGTGCAGTTCGTACAAGTCACAACGCGTGCTGCTTTCAAAGCGCCGCTTTCGTGCCGCATAATGATTGGCAGCCCCCTTCAATCGTCCGATCTCAAAGAGAGGTGAAACCATGCTCGTGAATTGGATCAAAGACGTCGAGGCATCACTGGAAACTGCCAGCTCTGAAGGCAAACCTCTGTTAATCGATTTTTCCGCCGCGCCCGCTTGAGGCGCATGTGCTCGGCTGGAAGCCGAGTCATACAGCGACGAAGAAACCGCCAACTTCATCAATCAAAAGTTCGTCCCACTCGCAGCCCACATCAAAGAACATCCGGCCTGGTTCAAACGATTCGGCGCAGTTTGGACTCCGACGATTCTGGTGATGAATTCTGAAGGTGAAGAACGCTATCGCATCGACGGCTACCTGCCGAAGAACTGGTTTCGCGCGCGTCTGGAGATGGGCCTCGCGCGCGTCGAGTTCATGCAGAAGAAATTTGCTGACGCCGAGCAGAGTTATACCGCGGTAATCGAGCGGCACGGCGACACGGGCGTGGTCACCGAAGCGATCTACTGGCGCGGCGTATGCCATTACAAAGTAACGAACGATCACACCGTGCTCGGCGAGGTCTGGAAAGAGTTAGCTGAAAAGTATCCGGGCGATGAGTGGACGCTGAAGAGCGTGCCCTGGGCCCATTGAGATTTTAATCAGCCGCGGATAAACGCAGATCGAGACGGATAAAAGCCAGAAGCAGAAAGGTAAATAAACTAATCTACTTTCTCCTTATCCGCGGCATCCGCGTTAATCCGCGGCCAATCAGATCCGGTGAAAGCCCTTGAGAATATCCTGCGTCGCCAGGCGCAAGATCACCGGGCGTCCGTGCGGACAGGTGGTGGGCGAAGAAGTCGTCAGGAGTCGATCGATTAGCCAACGCATCTTCTCAGGAGCGAGCGGCATGTTGACTTTGATCGCAGCGTGACAGGCGAGGGAAGCGGCAATCTCATCGCGCAAACTCGCACGCGCCGCGCCGCGCTTTTCTGAGTCTACGGTATCCAGAACTTCTGCCAGTACATTTCGCGCTTCGCTGGCCGGCAAGTCCGCCGGGGTTGATTTAATTGCGACCGTACGGCCTGACAATCTCATCAATTCAAAGCCATAGCTTTCGAGTTCTTCGGCGACGTGATCGAACGCGGCTGCCTGGGCCGGAGTGAGATCGAATGTCTCTGGAATCAACATGTGTTGCGACTCGGGACGTCGAGACGCTTCCAGGGCGCGGTACTTATCAAACAGAATTCGCTCGTGGGCCACGTGCTGATCGATGAGCAGCAGGCCTTCATCGTCGGTAGCGATGATGAAGCTTTCGTCGAGCTGTCCCAGCGGGCGAATGTTGGACGAAACGGATTCGACCGCAACTTCGCGCACCAACTTGATTGCCGAGTCGAGCGGCGGCAAATCAGGAAACACTTTCGCGTCGCCGCCTGGGCGCGGGTATTCGATTGCCGTTCGGAGTTCCTCTTCAGATTGATTGATTGGTTCAACCGGTGGCCACGCCGCTGTTGAGGCAGCGATGGGGGCGCGCAAGTTGTCCGAAAGTGCCGGATACGGCTTAGCTTCCGGCATTGCAAATCCAATCCGAGGCTGTTCGGGCTGCGGTCTTAGATCAAAACCAGTCGCGGCCGTGGGTGCAGGTGTCGCTGCCGTTGGAACCGTTTCGGCTGACGCCGCCTCAGCCCGATCCTGTCCGATTGTAATTTCATCGGTTCGAGTTGTGGTGCCGTCACGAACTTCAGCCGACGGCGCGAATCCGGCGCTGGCCAAAGCGGTGCGTACTGCTTCGCGAACTGAATCAGCGACGGCTGCGGCCCTGCGAAACCGAACTTCCGTCTTAGCCGGGTGAACATTTACGTCGACCTCCTCCAGAGGGATGTCGATGAAAAGCAGAGCGACGGGATAGACACCGTGCGGCAGGATCGAACGATAACCTTCAGAGAGGGCCCGCCCGATGAGGCGATCGCGAACGAACCTGCCGTTGACGAAAAGAAACTGGGCGTCGCGCGAAGTGCGTCGATCACGCGGCGCGGAAACAAATCCGCGTACCCTGGCAATCTGCGGCAAAGAAAAGCTGGTCTCAGTCGGCTCGCTCACCGCGTTATCAACTTCCAACAAACCATCCAGAAATTGGGCACCGAAGATTTGGTAGGCTCGCTCGCGCAGATCGTTCGCAGACGCCACGCGCAGCGTCTCGCGACCGTTATTCATCAGCGTGAACGAGATTTCCGGATGGGCCAGCGCATAGTGCGTTACCAGATTGGTCAGGTGGTAACTCTCAGTGGCTTCGGAACGCAGGAACTTGCGACGCGCCGGCGTGTTGAAAAACAGATCGCGTACCGAGATCGTTGTCCCACGCGGATGGGCGGCGTCCTTCACGTCACGCAGGCGGCCGCCTTCGATGATCACGCGGGTCCCGGCGCTCGCATCTTTTGTCAGAGTCACTAACTCGACCCGGGCGACCGAAGCGATCGAAGCCAGCGCTTCTCCGCGAAAACCCAGCGTGGCGATAGCATTCAGGTCGTCGGCTTTGCTGATCTTCGAGGTCGCATGTCTTTCAAACGACAACACCGCGTCGTCGCGCGACATTCCCTCGCCGTCATCGTTGATCTTCAACAACCGGCGTCCACCCGATTCGACATCGATAACGATGCGCGTCGCGCCCGCATCGATCGCATTTTCGACCAGTTCTTTGGCGACGGAAGCGGGCCGTTCGACGACTTCGCCGGCGGCAATCAGGTTTGAAAGGTGATCGGGGAGAACTCTGATTTTTGACATGGGCGACCGTCGTTTATTCGAAGTCGGGAGCCTGTGCTACGGCATGTTGAAGTTCAAGGTACTTATCGCGGACTGACGGGTCGAGTTTGTCAGCGAAATCCGCGGTCAGCGCCTTCACCTTTATGAGTTCCTGCACATCGGCGAGATCTTTGAGACGATGCGGCGCACTCATGCCTGAGGCGAGTTTGAGTTCCACCAATTTTTCGAGAGTGATTGTCTTAATCCCATCAATCTCAGAAATGGCCTCGCTCGGATTAGGAAACCTGACCGGTTTGGCCCGGCCGTCGCCGGGATATTCGCCGGCCGTAATGATTTCGACCCGAACATTTTCGTCGGTCGATCGGAACTGTCTCTGGGAACCTTCGAACGCAGGACGGTAACCGAGACCGACCATCTCTCGATGAAAGCGCTCCAGGCCCTCCTTGGTAAGTAGCAGATCAATATCCTCAGTGAATCGCCGGTAGCCATATTGATTTAAGGCGACCGCCCCGATGACCGCGTAGTCAATTCCGAGCTCGTCCAGTCTGCGGATTAACTTTGTAAGCGCGTTGTTTACCATTCCCCTGCCGGCAAAAAACTTCAGGCCTTCATCAAATGTGGCTGAAGGTGACGAGATGGTTTCCTGAAAGTCCTGGGTTCGCGACGTCGTCATCGGAGAAACTCATTTCGCTGCGGCTTACAAATAAACAATCTCGTGATCCTTCGTTTCCAAATCGATCGCGTCAAATATCCAATCAACAAAATACCGTCCGTGACGGGCCATGAATGAACTGATGTTGATGCGACGCTCCTGCAGAGTCTTCCCGGGATAAAGCAGATCGCCTGCATGCCGTAACTGACGCTGGACCGCTTCGTCGCGAGCTATCTGAGCGCGATTAAAACGCGTGCGTAAGCCATCAATCTGATAGTTGATCTTTCGTCTGCCTTTTTCCAGGGCGTCGGCCAAGGTTGGATCGACGCGCTTGAGTTGTTCCTGGAGTCCATCCAGTTCTGTGTTGAAGGTTTCGGTCGTGTGTGCGAACGCAGCCGAGGTTTCCTGGCCCAGATACCCGGCCACTACTCGCGCGACCACATGATCCGAACCCTCAAAAAAATCCTCGAGGCGAATTCCATAACGATCCAGCGAACGCCAGGTGTGCTTTTCAACAAACGTCAGACTGGCGCGCGGCAAGATCGGGGTTACCGGGCGATTCAAAATCCGGTAGACCTCGGAAGTTTGTGCAAAGTAGGCAATTTCCGCTGAGCCGCCATAGTAAGCAATCGTCGGCAGCAGATAATCCTGCACCACAGAGCGCAAAGTTACGTTGGGACTGAAACGTTCAGGTTCGCGCCCGGCCCATTCAGCGAGTTCGTCAGCCGAATATTCCTGCCCATTGCCTTTCGCGCCAAACCTGCCGCTCGCGTTTCGCGTTAAGGCTCGCCGCGCACCACTCTCATCATGCAGAAACAGAGGGAACGAGTCTTCGGAAGGCGTAACCTGCGCATGATAGCCGGCGGCTTCGAGTTCGCGACTGCGAGTCAGGATTGCTCCGGCGATCTCCTGAGCGTGACGCGCCGCCGCAGCATATAGTGGCGCCACAATGTTCTTTAATTCCGAATCAAGCGGATCGACCAGGATCAAACCTCTATCGCCAACCAGCGCGGTCATCATTCGCGCAAAGCCATCTCCAAATTTTTTCCCCGGAGAGTAGCAATCGCGCAGCAGCTTTTCGAGATCGCCGGTAAATTCGGTTTTGGGCAATGATGACAGAATCGCCTGCAGCGTCGTGTCGATCGAATGATCCAGAGTTACCTGTCCGACCGGAACTCCTTCGGAATGAATTGCGCCAGAGATTTCGACGCCGCTGAGGGTGCAATCACGATTGATGAACTCAGCAGTGGCTACTTCTGCAAAGTCGTGATCCTCGGTAGCGATCCAGAAGACGGGGACGGTTTTGATCCCACGTTGGGCCATGCACTCGGCAAGTTTTACTGCCGAAAGGGCCTTGTAGATGGTATAAAGCGGGCCCCCAAGCAGGCCGGCCTGTTGCCCTGAAACGACCGCTATGCAATCCGCTTCGCGCAGCAGTTTGAGGTGTTCAAACGTCTTTTCGCCGGCGCCCCAATTGCGGTTCATTCGCTCCAGCGCGTCACCCAAAGCATTTCGATCCGTCGGATAATTCGCCAGCACGCGTTCGCAGCGTTGCGGAAGATCGTAATGATGCTTAACGGCTTCGGGGTAGAAATTCCGCAGTTTGGACGGGTCGGTTAAGTAATCGAGAAAGAGATGCGATTGTTGGGGAATCCGGTCGAAAGAAAGATTTTCTACGCGCAGGCCGGTTTGCTCCGGAGTGCTGTGACAGGCGGTTTCAGCGGTGCTCAATTTCGGGGTTGCTCCTGTGGGAACATTCTACGCGTCGGCTGTTGGGAGTGCTAGACGTCAGCAGCCTGGCCGTGAGGGAGGGCCAGTTCACGGCAAGAGAGCATGGAGTGCCAGTAGCGCTCCCTTACGGTCGGGCTTCTGACACCATGTTTGCTTCGCGAAGCAAACTCTTTAGCTCAGCGCGAGCTTCTTCGTTCGGCAGTCGTAGTGGCGCGCGGACCGCGCCGCCAACGTAGCCGGCCATTTCCATCGCAGTTTTCAACCCGCCGACGCCGTAGGTCTTCGTTACCGCACGCGCAAGCGGCGTCAGTTTTTCCTGCAACGCAGCAGCCCGAGCGACGTCGTCGGATTGGACTGCGCGATAAATTTCCAGACAGAGATCCGGCACGGCGCAACCAACCGCGAGAATGCCACCCCGAGCTCCCGACTGTAACGCCTCGCTGAACACGGTGCCGTTGCCAATCATCATCGCAAAATCCCGGCCGACCAGATTCACTGTTTCGTCAAACTTCTCGATGTCGTTCGAACTGTCCTTCATGCCGATAATGTTCGGATGCTCGTTCAGGCTGGCGGCGGTCTCTGGCTCAATCCTGATCCCGGTCAGATCCGGCATGCTGTAGAGAATAACCGGCACCGGTGACACGTCAGCAAGCGCCCGGTAATGCTTGACCAGCGCGTCCTGAGTTATCGCTGATTTGTAAAAGCTCGGAGTGATCACCAGCACGGCTTCGGCCCCGGCAGTTGCGGCGCGCTCGATCTCTTTAGCGGTCCCGCGCGTACTTTGTTGTCCTGCCCCCACGATAAAAGTGAGAGTCTGCGGAACGGCGGCACGCAAGGCTTCGATTACCTGAACGTATTCGCTTTCATCCAGATTGACGCGTTCGCCGGTTGAGCCCAGCAGGACGAAACCGTTTACGCCGGCCGCCGTCCACTTCTTTATGTTGGCAGTGAGACCGGCAAGATCGATGGCCTCGTCGGTCGTGAATGGGGTGGTGATCGGAAGCAGTACTCCGTTGAGATTTATCGACATGGGTTTTCAAATCTGTTGAAGCGGGGATTATAGACGCGGGCCCCATCATTTTCTAATTGCCTCGAACGTGCCTGCGCTGACCGGGCCGGCGTAACCGCTGAAGGTCCACTTGCCATGAAAACGGCGGCCCTCAATTGTGCCGCGCAAGTAAACGTTGGCATCAGAGATGTTCGGATTCAGATTGATTATAATCTCGCCTTTGATTATTGAGCCTACCAGTTCACCGCTACCGTCCTGACCCCCGATGTGTTCCGGATTGCCAATCTTGTTCAATTGCCAATTCCCTTTGAGTTGAATGGAATCTTCGGACCCTATTCGTCTTGTTTCGACCGAGGTGATCGATACCCGCCCTTCAACAATCTTTGTCCCCTTTCTGTCGTAGCCGCTATATTGATAGTCGCCTACAGGAAAAGGCTTGGCTTGCCCAATCACATATGATTTGGAACAGGCCACGACTGAAACCAGGATCAGGATCAGCAGCGAGGCGATTACGGACTTCATGGGCATTTTTCACTTATGCGAACTGTTTGGAGAATTATATTCAAGGCGGACTACCAGAAGAAGTCGTCCTGAATGAGAATTGAGGGGCCGAACGGGTCGGGCGCCGGTAATCGGAGCAGTTTATCCAACGACTCCAGCCAGTAAAGAGTCCACTTTCTGCGTTTGCAATCCTCCGCTATAATTGGGCCTGCTCTGAGGGCCAAATATGCCATATCTAAAACCTGAACGTCCGGAAAAGGTCAGCGCGCCGTCGTTGAAAGCCAGTAAGGAACGTGGCGAGCGTCTGGTTTGTTTGACTGCGTATGATTATCCGACTGCGCGAATTGTCGATGAAGCAGGCATCGACATCATTCTGGTCGGCGACAGTGTTGGTAACGTGGTGCTCGGCTACGGGAACACTGTGCCGGTGACGCTCGATGAAATTCTGGTTCACGTGAAGGCCGTGCGGCGGGGCGTGCAACGCGCGCTGCTGGTGGCCGACATGCCCTACGGCTCGTTTCATACCGGCGCGGACGATACTGTGCGCTCGGCTTTGCGTCTGGTTAAAGAAGGCGAAGCGGAAGCCGTGAAGCTCGAGGGCGGTCAGAAGAGAGTCAAGCTGGTTCGTCGCCTGGTCAACGAAGAGATCGCGGTGATGGGTCACATTGGTCTGACGCCGCAATCAATTAACCAACTCGGCGCTTACCGGGTCCAGGGGAAGACCGCTGATGCGGCTAAGCAGCTACTCGACGATGCGCGTGCGCTGGAGGATGCCGGCGTATTCTCGATCGTGCTTGAGTTAGTGCCGCGTGAGATCGCGCAGATGATTACTGAGAGCGTCCGCGTGCCTACGATTGGTATTGGCGCCGGCTCGCATTGCGACATTCAGGTGCTGGTGTTTCACGATCTCCTGGGCATGGCTTTCGGCAAGCTGCCCCGCTTTGTTCGCGAGTATGCCAACCTGCGCGAAACGATTACCGATGCAGTGACGCGTTGGGCCGAGGACGTGCGCAACGGGACCTATCCGTCAGATGCCGAGTCGTACGGTTTGCCCGCCGCAGCCGCTCAGGAATTGAAGATCGAGATTAATAAAGGAACAACCAGGTAGACTTGAATTGGGGTCAGTTGTCAGTAGTTAGTTGTCAGTTGCTCGCGCGCGATGTTTCGGCATGCTACTGACTACTAACAACTAACGACTGACCATCTTTTATGGAAATCATAAACAGACGCAAGCGGATGATGTCGCTGGCGCGGAAGCTGCGCCGCGAAGAGAACCGCACGATCGGTTTAGTGCCGACCATGGGCGCGCTGCATGAAGGTCATCTCAGTCTGATTCATGAGGCAAAGGCGCTGTGCGACATCGTAGTAGTTTCGATTTTTGTAAATCCAGCGCAGTTCGGTCCCGGCGAGGACTTTGAATCTTATCCTCGGGACCTGACTGCCGATGCCGGAACGCTGGCCGAATACAATGTCGATTACGTGTTCGCGCCTACGGTCGAAGAGATCTACCCGCAGGGCTTCGCGACCTACGTAACGGTTGAAGGATTGGCGGGCGAGTTGGAGGGCGCGTCACGTCCGGGACATTTTCGCGGCGTAACCACTGTCGTGGCGATTCTGCTCAACGCCGTGCGGCCAAACTTTGCTTTCTTCGGACAAAAGGACGCGCAGCAATCGATCATTATCAAACAGATGGTTCGCGATCTGGCTTTTGATACTGAGATCGTCGTCCTCCCAATCGTGCGCGAAGAGTCTGGCCTGGCCATGTCATCGCGCAATGCTTATCTTGACGGTGAGCAACGACAAGCCGCGACAGTTTTGAATCGAGCGTTAATGCAGGCGCGCGAGGCTTATGACGAGGGCGAGCGGAACGCTGTCAATCTGCTTGAACTGGTACGGGCGACAATCGAGGCGCAGCCGTTGGCGCGGATCGATTACGTGAGTATCAATGACGCTGTGACCCTGGAGAATTTAGAGAAGCTCGACGACCGGCCGGCCGTGCTTTCGCTCGCGGTGTTTTTTGGGAAGACGCGCTTAATCGATAATGTCGTGCTGGAGAAGGCGAAGAAACTTGATGTGGCGGGAGCGGGAGGGTAAGGCCCAGGTGCGTATGTGATATATTTTCCGCACGAAATTGACATTGAGGTGAATTATGAGCACTGCCAAGGACGAAGCCATCAAGACGATTTCTCGCCTTCCCGAAGAAGCCTCGTGGGATGAAATCATGTACAAGATCTATGTTAAAAGAAAGATTGAGGAGGGCTTGAAGGCAGCTGATGAAGGACGGACCGTCCCTCACGAAGAAGTAAAGGAAATGTTCAGGCCTCGATGAAGATTCTATGGACGGATCCCTCTATCGAGGATCTGCGCAACTTACACAGTTACATCGCTAAAGACTCGGAAGTTTATGCTAGTAGCTTCGTCGAACGAATAATCCTTGCTGTTGAAAAGCTGACGAACTTTCCCAGACTCGGACGCGTGGTGCCGGAAGCTGAAAACGAGACGATCCGGGAACTCCTCTATCACAACTATCGACTAATTATCGCATCAACGGTGACATGATTGAAATCTTGACTGTCCTTCATGGCCGTCGAGATCCCGCTTCTTTCAAACCAGCGCCCTGGGACGTAGACTAAGCAAGCGACTCCAATGACCGGCCAAAAGAATCACAAAGCCCATATTTCATTCACGCTCAACGGCGAGCCGGCCGAAGTGGCGTTTGCGCCGCACAAAACCTTGCTAGAAGTTCTGCGTGAAGATCTCGCCTTGACCGGAACCAAGCATGGCTGCGAGCTGGGTGAGTGTGGCACCTGCACAATTTTGGTCGATGGGAAATCGATCCTTTCCTGCCTGATGCTCGGGCTGGAGGCCGAAGGCCGCGACGTAGAGACGATCGAAGGTATGGCGGAAGGCAGCGAGCTGCATCCGCTACAGGATACGTTTGCCGATCTCGGAGCCGCGCAGTGTGGTTATTGTTCGCCTGGATTTCTGCTCGTGGCCAAGGAGTTGATTGAAAAATCACCCAGGCCTTCGCGCGACGAAATTCGCGAGGCCCTGTCCGGAAATCTCTGTCGCTGCACGGGCTATATAAAGATTTACGAAGCGGTAGAATTGGCGGCGGCGCGCATGCGCGGAGAGGCGATGGAATTGCCACGGGAAAGTTTGTATGGATTGGAATGAGGATGGCCACAAAAAGGCACAAAAGGCTCAAAAAGGTTAGCAACGACTGTGGGCATCTGCTTCTGGGTCGTAAGAATCGAGAAATCGGTTTTGTGCTTTTTGTGCCTTTTTGTGGCTAAATCTGATTAATGAGCAACAACGGCAAGCCTCTCAACGTAATCGGCAAACCTTTCCGCAAGGTCGATGCCCGCGCGAAGTGCACGGGCCAGACGAAGTTTGCCGATGACATCTTTCTGCCGCGCATGCTCGCGTGCAAGATTCTGCGCTCGCATTTGCCGCACGCCTTAATCAAGAACATTGACCTGTCAAAGGCGATGGCGCTTCCTGGGGTCATCGCGATTATCACCGGCAAGGATCTGCCGATTCCTTACGGCATTCTGCCCGTCAGTCAGGACGAGCACGCGCTCTGTATCGACAAGGTTCGCTTCATCGGCGATCCGGTCGCCGCAGTTGCGGCCATCGACGAAGACGTCGCATTCGACGCGATGAATTTGATTGAGGTCGAATACGAACCGCTGCAAACGATCTCTTCGATTGAAGAAGGCGTGATGATTGACGAGCCGCGGATTCATGAATACGGAGACGGCGGCAACGTCCACAAGAAAGTCTCGCTTGAGTTCGGCGACATGGATGAAGGATTCGCCGAAGCCGATCTGGTTCGCGAAGATACTTTCTTCTACGAAGGCAACACGCATCTGCCGATGGAACAACATGCGGCCGTGGCTCATTTCGATTCCGATAAGAAGCTCACGCTTTGGAGCTCCACGCAAACTCCACACTATGTCCATCGCGCCTTAACCAAAGTTCTGGAAATTCCGGCAAGTCACATTCGCGTTATTGCCACGCCCAACGGCGGCGGTTTCGGCGGCAAGAGCGACCCGTTCAATCACGAAGTCGTCGTCAGCAAACTGGCGATGATTACCGGCCGTCCGGTGAAATGCACTCTGACGCGCGAAGAAGTCTTTTATTGTCATCGGGGCCGTCATCCCGTGCTCATGCACGTGAAGACAGGTGTGAAAAAGGACGGGGCCATTACCGCCATGCACTTCCAGTCGTTTCTCGACGGCGGTGCGTACGGAAGCTATGGCGTCGCCAGCACGTTCTACACCGGCGCGTTGCAGACGGTAACGTACGAAGTTCCGCGTTATAAATTCGAGGGGGTTCGCGTTTTCACCAACAAACCACCTTGCGGACCCAAGCGAGGTCACGGGACTCCTCAGCCACGCTATGGTCTGGAAGTGCATCTCGATAAAATTGCCGAGCAGTTGCAGCTGGATCCGGCTGAGATGCGCTCGCGCCATCTCGTCAAAGCGAACTCAGTGACGGCGAATTATTTGCGGATCGGCAGCATGGGCCTGGGCGCCTGTATCGATAAAGTTGTCAAAGGATCGGATTGGAAGAAAAAGTTTTCGTGGGAGGGGTACGCAGGCGTCCCGCCTGCAGCCGGGACGGCAGCGAACCGCAAGGGAATCGGCTTCGCTTGTAGTTCTTACATCTGTGGCGCCGGCTTGCCTATCTACTGGAACAACATGCCGCAGTCGGGCGTGCAGCTGCGGCTCGACCGGCAAGGCGGCGTTTGCGTGATGTGCGGATCGACGGACATCGGTCAGGGATCGGATTCGATACTCGCTTATATTGTCGCAGAGATTCTCGGCATCGATCCTTTCGACATTCGCGTCGTCACGGCGGACACGGATCTGACCCCGGTCGATCTCGGCAGCTATTCCAGCCGGGTGACGTTGATGACCGGCAACGCAGCCATCCAGGCTGCCGAGCGCGCTCGTGAATTATTGACGATGGCGGTCTCTGAAAAACTCGGCGTGCCGATCGAAAATGTTTCGTTTGCCGAGCGCCGCGCGTTCGATGTCGAGAACCCGGACGTCGGCGTGTCGTTCGCGGAAGCTGTCGTCCTGGCTGAATCAAAGTTTGGGACGATTGGCACAGTGGGTTCGTACTCGCCGCCGCACTCACCGGGAAAGTTTAAAGGGGCGGGTGTCGGTCCATCGCCGGCCTACAGTTATTCGGCCGCGGTCGCGGAAGTTGATGTTGATCCGGACACCGGCATTGTTACAGTCGAGCGAGTCTGGATCGCGCATGATATCGGCAAATCAATCAATCCGGTGCTGGTGATGGGCCAGGTCGAGGGCAGTGTGTACATGGGGCTCGGCGAAATCCTGATGGAAGAGATGGTCTATCGCGGCAACCGCAACGTCGTGCACAAGTTTCCTTCGATGCTCGAATACAAGAGTCCGACCACAATGGAGATGTGCGACGTTAAGACTTATCTAATTGAAGATCCCGATCCTAATGGCCCGTTCGGCGCAAAGGAAGTAGGGCAGGGCCCTCTGCTGCCGGTTCCGCCTGCGGTTGCCAATGCAGTCTATAATGCGGTCGGTGTGCGCATCGACGAAGTTCCAATTACACCTGAGAAAGTTTTGAAAGCTCTGCGGGAAAAATCCAGGGGACGCGACGGGCGTTATGGGCCCAACTCCGTTCCGACGATAGACTGGCCTGAGCCTTTACGTGTGCCGACCCCGGCTGAGGGCGGTGACGGACACGAAATGCCGCGGGCCGCAGTGCATTCTTAAAACCATGAAAAAGTATTTACCGTTTGCAATTATCATCATCGTGCTGGTGGCGGCCGTGGGCGGATCGTTTGTGCTTTGGAAAAATCGTGGCGGCTCGACTGCCAATTCAGGCTCGACCTTCGCGACGACTCCGCCTGTGTCCAACAGTCCGGCCCCGAACCAAACGCCAAAAGATACGGCCGGTTTGACCCGGCCAAATGTGAAGGTCAGCTCACCGGTCATAATCGAAGAATTCGGCGACTACCAGTGTCCACCGTGCGGCCAGCTTTATCCCGAGTTAAAGCAGATCGAAGCTGAGTATGGCGATCAGGTGAAGATAGTGTTTCGTCATTTCCCACTGATGAAGATGCACAAGAATGCACTGCTGGCGGCCCATGCGGCCGAAGCTGCGCGCAACCAGAACAAGTTCTGGGAAATGCACGATCGGCTATATCGAAACCAAAAAGAATGGGCTGAACTTGACGATCCGAGACCTGTTTTCGAGGGCTATGCTCGTCAATTGAGCCTGAAGCTCGACCAGTTTAATAGCGATCTGCAGAGCAATCTAATCGACCAGAAAATCAGTGCTGACCTGCAGCGGGGAACCTCTCAGGGGGTCACCGGAACACCCACCGTTTTCCTCGACTCGCACCTTTTGAAGTACGAGGCTACCAACCTGGACGGCCTGCGCCGGGGGATCAATATCCTGCTCCAGCAGAAAGCCGGGTCCTAGGCCGGCTACCGGGGCCAAACGGGTAAACTTGCTCCTTCCCGCTAGTTAAAGTAAATAAGCTCACGTTCTGGTTGACATGTCGTACGCATGTCTTTATAGTTCCGTACCCGTAGGTCGTCTTTGATGCCAGCTTCGGCGTTCACCCCCCGCATCAAATCGACGGATTGCCGATGTTCAAGCTAAGACGCCTCGAAATCACGGGCTTTAAGTCCTTCGCTGACCACACTGACCTCATCTTCACTGGTGATGGAATAACTGGAGTTGTCGGGCCAAACGGCTGCGGCAAGAGCAATGTCGCTGACGCAATCGCCTGGGTTTTGGGCGAGCAGCGAGTTAAGCACTTGCGTGGCGCTGAGATGAAAGACGTGATCTTTCAAGGAGCGCGCAATCGCCCGCCCAGCGGCATGGCCGAGGTCGTTCTGCACCTGGTGCGCGACGAGTATGTCGAGCACGAGCCGGACATCGCAGATATCGATTCGACACTTGAGCAAATCGACGAACAGAGCGAAGCCTTTGAAGAAGTTCTCGCCACGCCCATCGAAGCGGAGTCAGAACCGGGAGCGATAGCCACCGGGTTGACTGACCAGGTTACCGACCCCGTCGCTACCGCTCCGGGTACTGACCCGGTTGTCGAGGCGGGTACCGAGCCGGTTGTCGAGGCAAAACCAAAAACCACACATCATCGTCATTGGCGGCAGCGGCGCAACCTGGCGCTTGAGTTTGCGCCGGGCGAGGCCGTGTCAATCACGCGTCGTCTCTATCGATCCGGCGAAAGCGAATACCTGCTCAACGATCGTGCCTGCCGTCTGCGCGACATTCAGGATCTCTTTTCAGGCACGGGACTGTCAGGCGGCCACTACGCGATCATCGAGCAAGGCCGCATCGGCCAGATTCTGTCGGCCAAGCCGATGGACCGCCGCACGATTATCGAAGAAGCGGCCGGCATCACTAAGTTTCGGGTGCGACAACGCGCGGCCGAAGCTCGTCTGGAATCGGCACGATCAAATCTCAGCCGGGTCTCGGACATCATTTCTGAAATTGAACGTCAGGTAAACAGCCTGCGACGTCAGGCTGCAAAGGCCCGGCGCTATCGGATTCTGCGCGAAGAACTGCGCGACTTGCTGCGCCGGGTGTATGTGGCTGAAGACCGCAGTCTCACATTTCTGCTCGAGCAGAGCCAGACTCAACTGGACGCCGCGAATGTAGAAGAGCAGCGGCTCACTGCCGAGTTGGCAACCCGTGAAGAATCCAGCAGGTTCGCGACCCAGAATGCGCGAGCTCTGGAAGATGAATTGGCGCAGGTGCGTGCGGCGGTCGCCGACGCGGCCCTCCAGCGCGACCGGCGGATTCGCGAGCGCGTCTACCAGCAGGAACAGATCGAGGACCTGACCCGCCGTCATACCGAAATCGAAAGAGAAATAGAGGCACTTGGCGCACGGTCGGTAGTGATCGATTCCGAGCTGGGGCGCCTGCGCGCAATCGAAACCCAACTGAGTTCAGAAAACGAGCAGACCATTCAGGCGTTGCGCTCGGCTGAGGATGCGCATGCGCAAAAGCTGGCGCTCGTGTTTGAGTCGGAAAACGAGATCGAAACAGCCCGCGCTGAACTGCTGAGACATACGGCGGCCGCCGAGCGTTTGCACGAATTGGCGCGCCAGCTTGAAAGTAGTCTGGAGAAACTGGCGCAACAGGCTGAAGGCCTGGCCCGCGAGGGTGAGCGAGCCGCTGCCGCTCATGCTGAACGAAATGCGCAGGCTGAAAATCTCAACGAGCAAATTACCGCGGCCCGCCGGAAGCTCGCCGGACTGACTTCGGAACGCGAGGCCGCGATCAGGGCTGTGGTCGAGGGCCACGAGCGCGTTTCGGATACTGATGCCGAACAGACGCGCGTGCGCGACGATTATTCTCGGGTGCTGCACCGGCTTGAAAGTTTCAAAGAGCTTGACGAGCGACGTGCGCATTATTCCCTGGCGGTGCAGGAAGCTTTCTCTGCGAGCCAGAAGCAGCACTTTCATTTGATCGGGACGCTGGCGGATGCGATCCAGGTTGACCGCGAATGGGAACATGCCGTCGAAGGAGTCTTTGGATCGTCTCTGCAATCGATTCTGGTACCCACCCCGGACGATGCCATTCAGGCGGCGACCTGGCTGAAGCACAATAACGCCGGACGCGCGACTTTCCTGGTGACCGGATTGCACGGCGGGAGTGATGAAGTCGATGTCGATCTGGATGTCGATTTATTCAACTATGCACCCGAGTCGGTTTCCCCCGCGCAACATCAACAGCATGTGCCGGTAGGAATTGATGGACCGCGTCTCGGCGACATCATCAGAGCACCACGCGAATTGTTGTTGATTCTGGAACGAACGATGCACGAACGCATGAACGCGCGCATCGTCGACACGCTTGATGATGCGACGGCGTTGTCGCTCGCGACCGGCGACATGTTCGTGACCACTGACGGCGATTGGGTTGCCGGCGGTCAATTCGTCAATGCCGGAAATGGCCGCGCATTGGAAGAAGGCGCCGGGCTGCTGACCTTCAAGCGCGAGTTGCGTGAATTGGAATCGCGAGTCAGCGAGTTGGCTGCGGAATTAACCGTGGCCGAGGTAGCCGTGACTGATGCCCGTTCGCGTCTGACCGGTCTGGAAGAAACCGTAGTGTTGCTGAATGCCTCGATTGCCCGTGAAGAGCGCGAAGTAATGGCCCGCGAGATGACCGCGGATTCCTTGCGCCAGGATGTTGAGCGGGCTGAGAGACATTTGCGCGTCGTCGCCGACGATACTCAAAGACTTGAGCAGGAGCGTCGTGAGCTCGGGGAAAGCCGCGCCAAGACCCAGGCCGAATCGGCAGCCGCCGACGAAATGCGTCGCGCCACGCAGGAGCGCATCGAGCACACACTGGGCGTGCTCGGCGGGTTGCGTCGCGACGCCGAGACCGAAAACGAGAGTCTCAATCAGCAGCGGGCTGAGGCTGCCGCAGCCGCCGAACGTCGTCGTTCCACGAGCGCGGACCTGCGCCGGCTGGATACTGAGCGTGAGGAGGTCAACTCGCGGGTGGCCCGTTATCACCTGGAACTGGTTGAAGCCTCGACGCGAATCGACGAGTTAATCGATTCGCTGAATGAAATAGATCAGCTGGCCACCACCATCGATGAAGAAAAGACGCGCGAAGAAACTCAGATTACTGAAGCTACGACGCGTCTGGAGAGTGCCCGGGCGCAAGCCGATTTGCTTTCGAACGAGTTGGCAGAATTGAACCGGAACGCGGCGGCTTCGCGGGACGCCCGCGCGGCGATTGAAGTGCAGCGCGCGGAAGCAATGGCCCGGGTCAACTTCGTCCATGAATCGTGCGCCAACGAACTCAATCAAAGCCTGGACGAAATTGCCGGCGAAGTCACGCTCGAACCGGAATTCGATCTGGAAGCGCAACGCGCGAATGTCGAAGATTTGCGGAACCGGCTGGAGAATTTTGGCGCTGTGAATATGATGGCGCTCGAAGAACTTTCAGAAGCCGATGAGCGGTTTGTGTTCCTCACCACCCAACGCGAAGACATCACCAAAGGCATTGCCGCAACCGAAGAAGCGTTGCGAGAGATTAAGCGCCGCTCGCGCGAGCGCTTCCGCGACGCCTTCGAAAAGATCAATAAGAATTTCAGCGAGCTGTTCCAGGAACTGTTCGGCGGCGGCCGTGGCGAGATGAGCTTGATCGAAGCCGACGACGAATTGGAGTCGGGCATCGACCTGGTGGCGCAACCGCCGGGCAAGCGCCTCCAGAATGTCTTGCTGCTCTCCGGCGGCGAGAAGGCGATGGCCGCGCTCGCGCTGGTCCTGGGAATCTTCCATTATCGTCCCTCGCCTTTCTGCCTGCTCGACGAGGTCGACGCGCCGCTCGACGAGGCAAACATCGGCCGCTTCACCAACAAAGTCGTTTCGATGTCGACGAACACGCAATTCATCGTGATTACTCACAACAAGCGGACCATGGAAACGGCGCGCGCACTCTACGGCGTGACCATGGAAGAAGCCGGCGTGTCCAAGCTGGTTTCCGTCAAGTTCGAATAGCCCTCTCGAACGGCAATAACACACTCATCTGGATTCTACTGAGCGCTGACGGTTCAGTAGGCACATTCGTAAGGCTTACCGGGTCAGTACCACCTCCGTAAGGAGGTGGGATAAGGACGCTCGCATAGGATTAAGATCGGGTCGCTGCTGAGATTAATAGTTTCTGAGCGGGCTCCTTGATCCCACCTTACGGAGGTGGTACTGACCCGGTTGCTCAACGGAAACGAGTAGCAACTTGCATTATCTTCCGGGCATCTACAGAATATCCGACACGGTTATGCGAACTAATTTCTTAAGATTCTTAATCGCGGTGGCCTTGGCCCTGGGCGCTTTCCTGATTGGAGCAGCCCAGGAGGCACCAAAACGCAACGATCGTCCACAGGAATCCGCCAGCCCGGTGCCGGCGCAACGCCGTGAAGAAAAGAAGCAGCCAGACGCCACGAAATATTCCTATGAATTTGCCCAGAAGGAATTCATCGTCAACCACATCGTGATCACGCATGACGCGCTGGGACGCGGCAACATCAGCTTTGAAAGAAAAAACGAGACCGCGCCCATTGTTGAACCGGTTGAGCTGTCGGCCGCAGCGCTGGGACGAATCTTCGGACTCTGGACTCAATTAAGGTTTCTGGATTCTGAAGAGAACTACCAGGCGTCCAAGAATTTTGCTCATCTCGGCACCTACAAAATCGGCATGGATGATGGGAAGCGTCATCGGACCGCCGAGTTCAATTGGAGCGACAACAAAACAGCCTGGGCGCTCGCTAATGAGTACCGGCGCGTTGCGGATCAGGCAATCCTCATTTTCAACATTAAGCTGGCGCGCGAGATGCAGCCTTTGAATGCGCCAAGCCTTTTGAACGAGATGGACGGCATGCTGAAGAACGGTGGCTTGTCCGACCCGCAGCAACTGGTCCAGCTACTTAACGAGTTGAAGACCGACGAACACATCCCGCTGATCGCCCGCAATCACGCCGATCGGATTCTGAAGAAGATCGAGAAGTCGCCTTAACCGTCCAGCATTTGGCAGAACTCCACCAGACGATTCTCAGCCCAAAAGCGATCCTCGCCGGCGTTGGCTGAGAGAAAGGCCACGTGGCCGCCGCGCTCCGTCGCAATCAGGAGCACGTAAGGATTCGCCGCAACCGTTGGATCGCGCAGCGGAGCGAACGGAATGAAGGGATCGTCTTCGGCGTGAATTATCAGGGTCGGCACCCGAATATGCCTGATCAAGGGCAGGGAACTCGCCTTCGCGTAGTAATCGCGCGCGTCGGCAAAACCAAACGCCGGCGCTACGAAACGATCGTCAAGCGCTTCAATGCTGTGGATGTCGCCGATACCGGATATGTCGTAAAGATCAGGGAAAAGTTTTTTCTTTCTCCTGATGCGGTTCTTCAGACGTCTGAGAAAGTCCTGCTGGTAAATCCAATTGCGACGCAAGTTCATGTGTAGCGTGCTGGCCCGCAAATCAACCGACGGTGAAACCGCGCAGATGCCCAGTACTTCGGCCGGCGGGTTCTCTCCGTACTCACCCGCGAGCTTGAGAATCATGTTCCCGCCCAGAGAGAATCCGGCAAGGAACAGACGCGGCAATTGATCCATCTCGATCAGTTCTTTAATTACCACGTGTGCATCGTGAGTAAGCCCGCCGTGATAAAGCGTCGGTGACAGATGCTCGGTACCGCCGCAGTTGCGAACGTTCACGCGCACTACGTTGAAGCCAGTCCGGAAAGCTTTGTCAGCGGTCGAAACCATATAAGCCGACGCGGTCGAGCCCTCCATGCCGTGCCACATCAGCAGCGTTGAATGTTCCATGCGATTTGATTGCCAGCGACAACGGGCCATGACCTGGCTGTCGGGTTCGACTTGAAAGAAGCGCTCTTCATCGCCGGTTGCGTCGCGCGCCCGCAATGGCCACAGATAAGCGGCGAGCGTTTGCGTATCACCGCGCTGAAAAACTCGATGCGGAATGAAGTCCTTCACTTTTAGGTTTTGAGTTAGCTGCTGGTGGAGGATCTTGATTGAGGATTTGTCATACAACATTGTCTTGAGAGTACGCTCTTAACATCGCGACTCCAAGCGGCTGGGTTTTTGGTAGTGATTTCGTTGTTACTGCGACCGTTTGATTGACTCATTGGTTCAATGTTTCATTCATTCAATGAACAAATGAATCACTGAATCAATCAAAACGTCTCAACGAGCGAAGCACGCCGGAGGCGTGCGCACCGATTGCGGCTTTAAGTTATTTGAAGGTAATCACGACGTCGACGGTAGTTTTCACGGCGTCCGGCCGCGTGTCGAATTCAGCTTTCACACGCGCGCGGGCGGGAGATTTCTGCATTAAGCCTCTGATGAAATCGGGCATCACCGTCTGGCGAAATTCTTCGATATAAGTTTCGTCGAAGACTGTGTTCGTGCCCAGCTTCCATTTTGTTTTTAACTGATCCGCGTCGGCCTGTGTGACTCCGTTAACGATCAAGTCGCCCATAAAATAGCGGGGCCCCTCGTTGATCACGAACTTATAGTTTACCTGCCCCGACCTTGGTTCGACTTCGAACGATTCTTTCACCTGCGCCGTGATATGACCTCGACGCGCATAAGCGAGCCGGACCTGTTTCAGCCCTTTGTCGATCTTCGAGCCATCGGCCAGTTCGCCCGGATTCATTCCCAGGGCCGTCGCCAGTTCATCGACGGTCAACTTTTCATTGCCGTCCCATGCTGAACCTCCCCAGGTAAAAGCATCTCCTTCTTCGACCGGAATCGTTACCACCACGCCGCTGGGACATTGAGCGGAACTTTCAAAGACAGCGGTCGGCGTCTGAAACTGTGCGCGCAGATGGCCGAGGTGACGATAGAGCGGCATGAGCGAAGTTTGCGGAAAAGCTGCGATATCTTTCTGCGAGTATTCAGCTTTCAGTATCGGCTGTGAGGCTTTGACGAGCTCGGCTTCTGAGACGACTTTAGCGCCGGGAAAATGAATCGCGCAGACCGGGACCTTCGCGCCCCTCACCGTGAAGATCAATTGAAATTTTTCGCCGGTCAAATTGGGCAGGGCGTCGACGCGGCCGGTAATCTTTCGTTGGTCCAGGAGACGTTGCAACGCGGCGGTTATCTTGTCCAGAGTCTCGCCGGCGGCCGGCGCTGTTCCATTAAAGAAAGGGACGTCGGCGCGAATTGCCGAGGCCAGTTCTTCTTCAGTAAACCAGACAAAGTTTTCGAAGACGACGGGCAGATTCGCCGCCGCCTCTTCGAGTACGAAAGTGATTGTGGCCCGGCCTTTGGCGCTGCGAACACGATAACTTAGTTTGCGCAACAAACCGGATTGCAGCAGCTTACCGGCGGCGGCATCAAAGATGTTGCCGTCCACTACCTGTCCGATTTTCAGTTCGCTCAGGGACGTTAACTGGCTTATGGTGAGTCGTTTCTGCCCGACGAATTCAATTCTGTCCAGCGTCAAACGTTCCTGGCCCGGCGCCAGCGTGGGCCAAAAGAGGCTCAGCACGAGCAGGATGACGCAGAGAGTTCGGCGACGATTTAAGAAGTTGTTCGAGTGCATAGTTGACTTCGAATGTAGCAGTAAAGCATCTTGCCCAGGTATTCAGATTCTAGCTTGAACCGTTTGACCATGAAAGCGGCGCACCCGGCCAATCACAGCAGCTTTGAAGCCCGCCGACGCGAGAAGGTTGTTGACGTGTGGCGCAGTTTAGGCGAACCAACGGTTGGCGGGGACGAATTGCGTCAGATTCAGAAGGCCCTGGGCAAAGAAAGAGCCCCTGACGTTGCCAGTCCGGCGACCATAGCCCGAATCCTTGCCGATGAAGGCGCAGAGTTGCGCCATCCGGAAATTATCGAATTCGATGCGCGCTGGCGCGAAGCCATGATCGAAAATGAAGGGAAGGGGCTAAACAGCATCAGCGGTCTAACTGGCGCGAAGGCCTTGTCGCTGAAACAGGCTGAATCGTTGATTAAGAGGCTGGAAAGACTGCGTCGACGGTTCGACCGGACCGGGGACGAGCAGTCGAGGCAACTACAAAGCCTGGCGATAGAGGGGCGTCAGGCAGCCCTGTTACGGGCGAACAGCAGATCGCTCAGCGAAACTGGACGACTTGAACAGGCTGAAATTGGCGAGTGGCTGAGGATTTGGCTGCAGACTCCGACGCTGTTCGAGCAATGGCTCGAGTTGCGCAAGTCTTCGACAGATTTCCAGAAAAAATTTTCTCGCCAGGATTAGTCGGCAAAAACTGGTGGCCGCTCTGAGATCGGATTTGCAGTTTGATATGCGTGAGCCAACTTAAGCAGATTAGCTTCGCTCCAGTGCGGCCCGAGCAGTTGCAAACCTATCGGCAGTCCTTCTGCTGAAAGTCCGCAGGGAACACTTATGCCGGGCACCCCGGCGAGATTCGCCGTGACTGTGTAGATGTCGTTGAGGTACATAGCCAGCGGATCGTCAACTTTCTCTCCGAACTTGAACGCCGGCGTCGGCGTCGTGGGCGTCAGGATCGCATCACACCGCTCAAACGCTTTTGCAAAATCCTGCCGCAGCAAGGTCCGCACCTTTTGCGCTTTGAGATAATAAGCGTCGTAGTAGCCGGCCGACAGTACATAGGTGCCCAGCATGATCCGCCGCTTTACCTCCGGACCGAATCCTTCATCGCGCGTCTTCCGATACATATCGCGCAGGGCCGGCGCGTCTTCGGCGCGAAAGCCATACCGGACACCGTCGAACCGCGCGAGATTTGATGAAGCTTCGGCTGTGGCGATGATGTAATAAACGGCGATCGCATACTGTGCGTGTGGCAGATCAACGTCGACGATTTCGGCGCCGAGATCCTTGTAAGCATTGATCGCGTTTTTGATCGCACTTCGAACTTCGTCGTCCAGGCCTTTGCCAAGCAACGCATCCGAGACGCCGAGGCGCATGCCTTTTACGTCCCCGTCCAGCATGGCCGGGTAATCCGGAACCGGCACGTCCGCGGTGGTGGCGTCGTGCGGGTCGCGGCCGGCGATGACTTGCAAGATCAAAGCGGCATCGCTGGCGTTGGTCGCAAACACTCCAACCTGATCCAAAGATGAGCCGAAAGCTACCAGGCCGTAGCGCGAAACCCGTCCGTAAGTCGGCTTTAATCCCACCACACCGCAAAGGGCGGCCGGCTGGCGCACTGAACCTCCGGTGTCCGATCCGAGCGCGACCGGCACGATGCCCGCGGCCACGGCGGCGGCCGAGCCACCCGACGAACCTCCCGGCACGCGCGACGTGTCCCAGGGATTTTTGACCGGACCGAAGGCCGAATTCTCGTTGGACGAGCCCATCGCGAACTCGTCGCAGTTGGTCTTGCCGATGACCGTTGCCCCCGTCGCGAGGAGACGCTCGATTACGGTGGCGTTGTAGGGAGGATGGTAGCGACCGAGAATCCTCGATCCGCAGGAGGTCTGCATCCCGGTAACGCAAATGTTGTCTTTGATCGCGATCGGAACGCCGGCGAGTGATAACGTGGCTTTCCCGGCACTCTGGTCGATTTCCGTGGCGCGTTTTACTGCGCCTTCGCGAGCGATCTGCAAAAACGCATTCAACTCATCGTTCAGCCTCTCAGCCGAATCAAGCGCCGTTTCGATGGTCTTGCGAGCGGTGGTTTCACCGCGGACTATTCCGGTTCTCAGATTTGCCAGTGACTCCATTTGATTAAACAATGCGAGAATTGATTAACCCAGAACCTTCGGTACACGAAAATGTCCCGACGCTCCATCGGGCGCCTGGTCGAGCGCCAGCTTCTGGCCCAGAGAAGGTTGCACTTCGTCAGGTCGGGAACTTTCGGTTTGTTCACCTTCAGGCGTCAGTCCGCCGAGAGCGGGCTGGACCGCGCTGGTGTCGATCGCGTTGAGTTGCTCGACATAGGCGACGATTTCAGATATCTGTGGCGCAAACATTTTCCGCTCGGCCTCGGTAATATCCAGATGGGCCAGCAGGGCGATCTTTTCAATGTCGGATTCGGTGATTGGCATAAGAGTTTGAATACGGATTATTCACGCGCCAACATGGAATCGCGCCTGGCAATACAGTTTTCGGCAGCTCGAATAAACCGGTCACGCAGTTCCTGATCGGTAATGGAACGGGCCGCAAACAGTAGCTCCGTGGGCGCGGGCGCCGGGGCAACTTTCGGCGAAGGCGCTTCTGCCGTTGTTTGCGCCTCGGAAACTGCCGACGGATTAATCCTGAAGACTATTTCTTCGACGGTGCGTTGTCCCAGCAGATTGTTCAGGCGAAAGATCAATTCCGCACTCATTGATTGAAGTTGCTTTTGCCAGATTGCATCAGCAACCGATACGATGAACCTTCCGCCGTCGAGTCGAAACGGAACCGCCTGGCGGGCTAGACCGGTGCCCGCGGCGCGCGCCCAGGCCAACTTCACAGCCAACTCCGGGTTGGCGCGTAAGAGCCTGGGCAAGATGCGAGTCAGGTCAATCATCGCTAATTGATGTCGCGAGCAAAACTTTCAAAATGAAAAAACGATTTTGGCAGTTTAATGGAAGACCTGCGGGATGACCAAGTGACTGCCCTCGGCTTGGTGGTTTCCTAATTGGGGATGACGTCAGTACCGGGAGCGGTAGCGACTGGGTCAACTTGATAGCAATAATCGAGATTGCTGGTGTGGCTGCCCGGTCGCTACCGCTCCCGGTACCGACTCCATGATCTCAGCGAGACGCTTTCGCGAAACCAGGACACTACGTATTAAGGTTTTTTGTCGCAATCCATGACTGAGCTGCCAAAAATTATTCTTGCTTCGGCCAGCCCGCGCCGCGCAGAGATTCTGCGAACCATTGGCTGGCCGTTTGATACGCTGGCCGTGCACATTGACGAATCGCGCCGGCAGGATGAGAGCGCCGCCACCTACGTTCAACGGCTGGCGCGCGAGAAGGCCGAAACTGCCGCCGCGCTTACCGCCGGGCTGAATGTCGTGGGAGCGGACACTACGGTAGTCATCGATGAGCAAATTCTGGAGAAACCTGTGGACGCAGATGATGCCCGGCGCATGCTTGAAATGTTGAGCGGTCGTTGGCACAAAGTCCTGACCGGGGTCGCTGTCGTGGATCGAAAGAGCCCCGAACCCAGAGTTGCTTACCAGGAAACGGAAGTTAAGTTCGCGGTGATGAGTAATGACGAGCTTGAATGGTACGTCGCCGGCGGCGAACCGATGGACAAGGCAGGCGCCTACGCGATCCAGGGCCAGGGGGCGCGCTTTATAGAAGGAATCAGGGGAGATTTTTTTAACGTCGTGGGCTTGCCGGTGCGTTTGCTTTACGAATTAATCGCGGGCTAGTTGCCCGGGAAACGTTACAGCATTTTGTCCAGACGCTCCGCCAGTTGCTTGGCCAGATCCGCCGACGGATCCAGGCCACCCAGGGTCGCGGCAATTTGACCTTGTTTGTTGATAATCACAGTCGCCGGTAATTGATCGACTCCGAGCCGGCGGGAGACCGGGCCGTCCGGATCTCGCAAGACTGACATCTTGTATTTCCGTCCCAGATCGCGAAGTTCTTCGTCACTGACAAAGTTTTTGGATTTTGGAGAATCCGATTCCGTGCTGACCCAGTAGACGGCAACGCCGCGAGCTGCGTACTGATCGGCCAACTTCTTCAACCCTTCCATTTGATTTCGGGTCAAAGGAAGCCACGAGGCGCCAAAGGCCAATACAACGACCTCGCCACGCAGGCTTTCGGAGGTTACGGCCGGACCATCGACGGCCCGCAAAGAAAAGTCAGGCGCCTGGGCTTGAGCAAAGGGGGCGGCAATCAGAAGCACCCAAAGAGCGGCCGCTGAGATTACGATTTTGCGAATCCTGCTTAACATTGAGACTCCTTCTTTTCGCTCGCAAAAAATATCTGGCGAGCGGACGACAACTGCTTAGATGCGGAAAAAAGGGAAGCCGCCAAGGTTTTCAAATTATTCTTAAAAAGCCTAAGAAAAACCGGGTGAATTCCAACGCTGGGGTGGCCGTCCGAAAACGTCCTGGTGCAATCTGACGTAATCTTCCCACGTGTCCATGTCGCGCGCAACGAAAGGCGATTCGACCGTCAGCCGCCGGACCTCAACGCGATGCGCTTCGAAAAAGGTGCGCATACCCTTTTCAGGATCGAGATGAAGCAATTCGTCGCGAAATGACAGATCGATCAGGACCGGATGACCACCGCGGCCGTTGTGTTCAGGCTGCACCAATTTCGACCCGCGCACCCATTCATCCGCAATCGCGCGAATTGTGCCGCTGTCTACTGCCGGGTGGTCCACCAGGGCGATGAGCAAGGCTTTGGCGGCCGGGCTAATCTGTTCGAGACCGCGAGCAACCGAGACAGACATTTCACTCTCAGGATCGGGATTGACGGCGAAGGTCACCTCGAAATCCTTCAAGTGTCCTCGCAGTTCGTCTGCCCGATGACCGAGCACGACGGCGATTTCACTAACGCCGGCGCCGCGCAGGTATTTGAGGCAGGACTTGATAACCGTACCGTCGCCGAACGGCAGTAACGGTTTGAATGCGCCCATCCGGCGCGAGCGCCCGGCGGCCAGCAGAATTGCGGAGACTTGTGCCAATGCTCAATGGGCCGGCGGTTCCCACAATTCAAGGCGGTTACCTTCCGGATCCATGACCCGGCCAAATTTACCGAATTCGTTATCGTCCGGATTGGGAATGGACATCGTTGAGCGCGCGCAGAGTGTACTGCCGGGCCATTTGTTTGCGCCACTGATAGACGAAATCGGTATTGTCCAACGGACGCGCTTTAACGTAAGCCGCCTCAGCGGCGGCCTGGATTTGATCTTCGTTAAGGGGCTTTCCAATCAATGCCTGAGCGCTTTCGTTCACTTGAACAGGTGATGGCGCGATGCCGCCGAGGACGATTTTGGCGTCAACTACGACCCGGTCGCTACCGCTCCCGGTACTGACTCCATTGCCGCTTGTGTCAGAAGCCCGACCGTGAGGGAGGGCCCGGTCACTGCTCTCATACCTTACATAAGCGGCAACTCCCAGCACCGGAAAATCAAACGCGCCCCGGCGTCGCAGCTTCTGATACGACGCTCGCCAGCCGTTTGTAGGCGGCAGATGAATGTCTACGAGCAGCTCGTCGGGCCGCTTTTTGAGATAGTCGATGCCGTCGTCGTTATAGAATCCGGACGCGTCAATCATGCGCTCGCCGAGGGTCGAGACCAGCCGCAGCTTGGCGCCGATGGCGACCATCACCGGCACGAGGTCCGATGATTGGACCGCCCAGCACTTGGAACTTCCCGGCGCGACCCAACAAATATCGCCATCCTTCTTCAGACAGAAGTTGATCGCTTTGCGCCATTCGTAATTCTGATCGTAGTAATTGCACCGAGTGTCGAGGAGCAGGTTCCCGCCAATCGTTCCCATGTTGCGCAGGATCGGCGTCGAGATGGTGCGCGCTGCCGCGGCGATCACCGGATAATCGCGTTTGATGATCTCGTTCTCAACAATGTCCGTGAGCGTCATCGATGCGCCGATGCGGATCCCGGATTTGCCTTCACCGGTGATTTGATTGAGTTCCGGCAGCCGCATGACTGAGATGACCGTCTTCGGCATCTGCTGCCGCCGCTTCATATTCGGATAGAGATCAGTGCCGCCGGCCACGAACTGGGATTCAGGACCAGTGTCGGCGACAATCTTCACCGCCTCCGCGATGGTGCGCGGCGTGCGATAGCTGAATTTGGGAAGACGCATCATTGATTTGCTACCGAGATGAATCAGTAATAACCGAAGACTCAGCCTGAGAGACGGTCGGATCTGACTTCGCCAGCCATCTGGTAAATTTCGTCAAGGTGGTTCTTGAACCACGTAAGATTGCCTTTGGGCCAACTGGCTGTTTCCCCTGCTTCGTATTCACGGATGTATCTTCTTACTAATTCGACACGCAACTTGAGATTTCCAATCACCACTGACGGGCCATTCGGAGTCGATGATTTCTTTACTTGAGGTCCTGCGGCTCGTTCTGATTTTGAACCTTGCGCAGCCTTCACGCCCTGAATCGTCCATTCGATCGCATCGAAAAATTTATCCAAGGAATCGTTACTGGAAAAAGTCGAAAGTAAGATCACTGGATAGCGATCGATACTATGTTGCGGCAGGTTGACTCCTGGAATCTTATTCAGTTTCTCAAGAAGAGTTTCGCGCATTACCTTCGAGAGCCTATTCCTTGTTTTCATCCTTCCGAACTTCACACCAACCCTTGCGACTTTTCCACGACAATAAACGGTGATTGGATTGTGAGAGTACTCAGCCCCGTATTCAAGAACGGGCACAAATGAAGCGTTATTCCATTCTACTCGTGAAAATCTTTCTCGAGACCAACTCAAGATTCTCTTAGCTACCGCTCTGGTTTCCACTGGCAGCTCGTCAATGACTCCTTCATGTGTTCTTGCCCGAGCCTGGATCGGTTTCTTTTCCTTTACGGCAAATACTCTCTGGGGTTCGCCGAGTCCCTTAAAACTGACTTGTTTGTCGAGATATTGCAATCTGTCATGTCGCTTTGCATTTTCGTCTTTGATTTGAGCCATCGCGACTTCGCTGAGCGTTATCCCAGCCGGATTTTCCGTACTTTCAACTCGTTTTGTATAATTCACCATATTGCCGAAGATGTCATCGCCAATAATCCGTGCCGATCCGACATGAATCCCGGCTCTTATCTTGATGTTAGGATCGCCGGTCTCTTGATTGAGGCTTAAAGCGAAATCGAGTGCATCAACGGCAGTTCTAAAAATCACCATGAATGAATCACCGATAATTTTGATCTCATGATGATCGTATTTCTCCATCAGGCTACGCGCCTGCGCGAAGTGCTTCTGGAGCAATTCTATCCATCTTTCATCTCCCAACCTCTTACCGAGACTCGTGGAGTCGACTATATCGGTAAAAACCAACGCGAATATTCTCGAAGTACCTGCCCATTCCTGTAAGGATTGACCCTTCATTGGTTTTTGATGGAGCCCATCACCGGTTGATCAACCAATTGGGCACGACATCGTTTTCGTCGAATTTGACCATTTACGCTCGCCTATTCATTTGGGCTGCTAAGCTCCTTGTCGCGAACGCAAGGCCGACTTGGGTTGCTGAGACTTTTTCGCACGCGAAGCTTGCCGTTTCGTCTTTGCGATATACCGCAACGCTTCGTTGACTGATCGGTCGTCTGGAAAGACCTTTTTAACGTCGCGATCCAATCGCACGATGTTTGTGCCTGAGCGATAGCGCTCGGCGTAGATTCCACGCCCAACCAGCTTCATCTTGCTGAGATCATATTCGGCGCGCATGTCGTCAGATTCTGAGGCTTTTGCCCTTTTCTTCATACCCGTTCTAAGTCGCTTCTTCTTCTCTTTTAAAATGCAGTTTCATCAGTTGTCCTTCGGGCAAGGCTGCGAAAGCATAAGCTTCGCCTGAGTTATCACTGAATTCGACTTCAAAGACGCCGTCTTTCCAACGCTCGACTACCGTTCCAACTTCGCCGCGGCGCAACCCATGCTGAGGACTGTCCTCAGTGACGGCTACAACGTCGAGCACTTTGATTTCATCCATAATTGCCCAGGTGCTCACGCTCGCTTTTTGTCCTTAATCTTCAATTCTGGATGTCGCGCCAGAAATCCGCCGCGCTTGAATTTGTAACGGCCGGGTTTCAGCATGTCATCATCGGTCCATCCGCGTTTCAGGCCGGCTTGGTAATCCTCCTGGGTCACCACGAGTTCCACTTCTGCGGATTTAGCGTCAGGTTTTTTAGCTTTATTGTTCATATAATTCTCTTTCAGACGCTGTCGGCGGTCGCGCTGACACGATTCGAATTACGTCATTATGCCGTTCAGCAAAGACGACGTACAGCATGCGACTGGTCGAATACCCAATAATAACAAAACGCGACTCGTCAAATGAGTGTTCATCATCTTCGATTTCAACTGCGTTCGGATCGTAGAAGACCTCGGTGGCCTCTCCGAAGCTGACGCCATGCTTCGTCAAATTCTGAATAGCCTTTTGGTCGTCCCACTCGAATTTCAAATCAGATTCCTCAGGACATTTCAGGTTTCGGAGACCAAATGCACTATCTCTTCACATCCCGCCGCACATACAGCACCAAATCAACTCCCGGGCGCAACGGATACGCGCCATCTTCCGTATCTGACTTCAGCATGTCATAACGATCACCGTAAGTGGCTTTGAGTTGCTCTTCCTGCGCTTCTGAGCCGATTATGATTGGCTCGGTTGTGGGCACAATCTGCGAGTAGTAACCAACCTTCTTGTAATTACGAAAGTACCACGGCAAAGGCCAGTAATCCGGCGAGACGATCGCGACACCGGTATCTTCTCCCGTTCCATTCTTCTGTCCGATGCGGTCAATTTGATCGAGCATCTCCAGCATCCCCCGCTTCGTATGCGCGTACACGTAAGGTAGCTGGTCGTCGTCATAATGAACAAAGTTCAGTTGATACAATTGATAACTGCACAGACCGACGATCAAAATCGGAAGCGGAAGGAAGAGAGCAGGTTCCTGAAACTCCCGCAGCTTTTGGTAAATAACCTCGAGGGTGTATCCCGATATGAGCGCCAGGGGCACGATGAAATTGAGGCTAATCCAGGGCGTCTTGTAACCAACCAGCGAATAGGCCGCCAGCAAACCAAAGGACCACTGCGCCAGAAACAGGGCCATGCGGTTGTTCGCGCGCCACAACGCTATCAGCGCGCCCAAGCCGCCCAGCAACATCAGCGCGCCTTCTTCCCACACCAGCCAGTAAACGTACTGCCACCAGGGATGCTCGTGTTCATGCGTGCGCTGTCGCCAAAGGTTCAACGTCTTCAGAGCATCACTTACGCCCTTGGGATAGTTCTTAAAGAATGATGAATAGAACAAAACGGCGACCACGATGAACACGGCGAACGCCGTGAGGGCAATCGTGAGTAGCGGAATTACCCCACCGAGCCGGTCGATTGTTTCACGCCACTGATCAGCCAGAGGCGCCTGGTTGGGCCTCCCACGGTCCAGGCTTTCACGCACCCAAAAATATATGGCCGTCGAAATCCAGGCGATTAGCAGCACCGGCCCATTCATGAGCCAGGTCTCTTTGGTGGCGAACATCAGGGCAGCCGAAATCGAAGCCAGGATCAAATAAAGGCCGCGTCCGGTTTCGTAGTACTTCAACCCCGCGACGACTATCGCAAGCGTGAAAAAGACAAACAGCGATTCATGAATGAAGTAGCGGGAAAGGTACACCGCGCCGGGAGAAATCGCGATCAGCCCGGCCGCGCACAGGGCGCCAATTGTGCCGATGCGTTTCCGCAGTGTCAGTGCCAGCCAGATCGTCGCGACGCCGAAAACAACTGTGACCAGGCGAATATTGAAAGTCGTCAATCCGTAGTTGTCGCCGGCAACTTTTCCGCCAAAGAAGCGAACAATCCACGGAATAATAGCGGAAAAATAATAGAGTGTGGGGCCGTGATAATTCTGCGGATCGTAGAAGTACTTTCCCTCACGAACCAGCTGGATCAAAAAATTCCCGTTGACGCCTTCGTCATGATGCAGCGGAACCAGCGTTAGTTTGAACAGTCGCAGGAAAGCGCCGACGAAGAGAATGGCCAACGATGACAGTTGCCAGGCGCGCTCAGATAGATCGGAGCCCGGTGCTGACGCCCGTATCTCGGCAGTCTTTGGGCCGCTGGCCTGTTTCTGCTGGGCAGTTGCGGGTCGCCTATTGCGTGATTTTGTAGAGATGGTACTCACCTACCGTCGCGACTTCGCGGTAACTACTGAAGAATGCATCGTTGACCGCCATCACGGAGCGTTCCTGTGGATCGACTACAACATAATCGACACCGTATTTTCTCAGCAAGGCGGGAGCGTCCGGGGCTCCGGCATAAATTTTCTTGATTTCGGCTTCACGCGGACCTGAGTCGATTCCATGCGTCCAGATGTGACCCGGATATCCCATCACAGATCTGCGCCCGGTCAGAAAAATCGGAGTGTTGTGAATCGGCGCATGCAGAATCGTTGCGCGCGGCGGTGTCTGCTGCTTCACAATTTCGGCAAAAGCCACGCCGTCGCGATCGAATTCCTGATACTGGCCCTGTCGCGTCACCAACGCAAAGACGTCCAGTCCGCCGGCCAGCGTCAGCATGACAAAAAGAACGCCCGCACAAACGCGCTGCGGAACAGTCCCAGCCCAAAGACGCGCCAGCAGCAACGCGACGATTGGCGCTGAAGCAATCCACCAATAAAAGAGGATCTTGACGTTGTCCCAAACCCAGGGCGCCAGCTTTACCAAATTGGGAACGATGAAGCACAGCAAAAACGGCAGATAGAAAAACAAGAGTTTCCGTGAGACCAGGTACGAGTCCGTTTTCCAAAGCAGCGCGGTAATCAAAAGCGGAATGAACACGCCGGTATTCTTCAGCCAAAACCAGATAATGCTCTCGTCACCATGACCCCAGCCATATTCCCGCGCGATGAACGCGCGGGTGCTGACAGCGCTGCCGTGCGTCGACCAGAGCATCTGTGGGCCGGCGATGACTGAGGCGACGATGAAGAACAGGAGCCACTCGCGCCATCGCCTGAGGTTAATCAAAGCGAGTACGGCAGCGACACCCATAATTGCGATGAAGCTGTGTGCGTGAACCAGCGGCAGCAGGCCGGCAATGAATCCGGCAGCCAGCATGCGGCGCGTGGGCAAAGAGCTAAGAGCAAAGGGCGAGGAGCTAAGGGCGAAGCCCGAAGTGTTTGGTTCCGCTTCGGGTTCCGCCTTTCCCTTGGCCCTTCGCTCTTTGCCTTTTGCTCGCTGCCCTTTGCCCTTCGCCCCATCCCTCTTTGCGCTCTCCGTCGATGCCCACCATTGCGTGATCACCATCACAGCCAGGGGAATGCCCAGAAGAAAGCCCCTCTGGGTTACCAGCAAACTCGTGACCGCGTTGCCCCAACGCCACCCCTTGCTGAGCTCCGGGAGAATCGTGTACGAGTGCTGGATGTTCATCAGTACATGAAAAACTCCGGCGTCGGAATTGTTGACGTCGCTAAACAACATCCACCAACCAAATCCACCGTTCAGAATCACGAGGACCGGAACCAGAATCGCGGCGACCCGATTGCGCAGCAGTTGTAAACCAAAACGATGAAGGACGCCGACCAGCGCGACGCCGATGATCCAATTTTCAATGAACAAAGATTGGCGCAGCGTCGCTCCCAGGCGCACGAAGATTGCCGACACGAAGTCAGTCAGAAACGGATAGGTAAATCGCGCGCCCGCAAAGGTCGGATCTTCCGGCGGATAGTTTTGACCAAATGCGAACCGCGTGATGACACTCAGGTGAAAGGGTAAATCGCCGTAGTTGTTGAGTACTCCGGTGTAGATACCGTCCGGCTTGTCCAGCAGCGCCCGGTCGAACACCAGCCACATCAGAACCATGGTGCCGGCATAAAACAGAAAATAAGTGAAGGCCCAGCCATCCGGGTTTGAGCTGGCCTGGCCGATCGCTTTCAGATCTCGATCGATATCCGAATTTATTTGATCGCGCGTCGCCTGGTTTTTCAGCAGGATGAAAGGCAGCAGCAGAATCGCCGCGGTAATAATGATTGTGATCGGGGTCAAACCGAAGAAAAGCGCTAAGACAAATGCCACCAGCGCCAGACAGGCAAAACCTATGCAGGCGCCGCTGCACAAACGCGAAACGAGCGGCGCGCCCTCGTCATAGGTGTAAGTGAGAAGCGTACCGCTCGCGATGGCAATTAGCGATAGGGCGAGAGAGGTGATCATTAATGTCCGACAAACTTCAGTTTGTCGCGCATTCTCATAACTAGGTTGACCAGGTTGGCACGACAAACTGAAGTTTGTCGGACACTAGACGCTCATGATTTCGTGTTCCTTGGATTTTGACAGTTCGTCGATCTTTGAAATGTAAGTGTCGGTGAGCTTCTGAACCTGTTCCAATCCATCTCGTTCGTTATCCTCAGAAATAGCCTTATCTTTCAGCATTTTTTTCAGCTTGTCGTTTTCATCGCGACGAATGTTGCGCACCGCGGTGCGGTGTTCTTCGGCAATCTCGTGAATCTGTTTGGCGAGTTGTTTGCGCCTTTCTTCAGTCAGCGGAGGAATTGGAATCCGCACCAGCTTGCCGTCATTCGAAGGATTCAAGCCCAGGTCGGCCGCGCGAATCGCCTTCTCGACGCTGCCTAATTGGGTCGGATCCCATGGCTGCACGGTCAGCATCTGCGGTTCCGGAGCGTGCACGGAAGCCATTTGATTGAGAGGCGTCGGCGTCCCGTAATAATCGATCATCACGGTGTCGAGCAGACTAACGGAGGCGCGACCGGTGCGCACGGTCGCCAGCTTACGCCGGAAATCGTCAATCGCCGATTCCATGCGGGGCCTGGTTTCTTTGATGATGTCTTGTTCGGTCATGACGGTCGTGAATAGTAAATCGTAAATCGGAAATAGACAAAGCGCGCGTCAACCTGAGTCGCCTTAATCAATTACCATTAACAACTCACGAATTTGCGGATCATGGTCTTTCCCGGCAGACACGGGTGCCGATACCTGATCCAATGGTCAGCACGCGCGCGATGTTACCGGGCTGCTTCATGTTGAAGACAATGATGGGAAGGTTATTGTCCATGCAGAGAGAAATCGCTGACGAATCCATCACCTTCAACTGCTTTTCCAAAACTTCGAGATACGTAATGCAATCAAAGCGAGTGGCCGTGGGATCTTTCATCGGATCCGCGGAATAGACGCCATCAACCTTGGTGGCCTTTAGAATCACATCCGCCTTAATTTCGGCCGCCCGCAAGGCCGCCGCAGAGTCCGTGGAAAAGAACGGATTGCCGGTGCCCGCAGCGAAAATGACGATGCGCCCTTTTTCCAGATGGCGTATGGCTCGCCGGCGAATGAACGGCTCGGCCAGTTGAGGGATATCAATCGCCGACAGAACTCGGGTATTGACGCCCAGATTTTCCAAAGCATCCTGGAGCACGACCGCGTTCATGACGGTAGCCAGCATCCCGATGTAATCGGCCGACGAACGATCCATCTTGCCGGCGCTCTTCGAAATTCCGCGAAAGATATTGCCGCCGCCGACTACGACCGCTACCTGCACGCCGAGTTCATGGACCTGCTTGATCTCTTCGGCAACTGACTGTGAGACGTTTACGTCGATGCCGAACGTCTGTTCACCGATCAACGCCTCGCCCGAAATTTTCAGCAGGACGCGATGATAGGCAGTACCGTTCCCAGTTTCATTCATTTTTGTGATCAGTTTTGAGTTTCGGGTTTCGAGTTGCGAATGCGGCCTCAGGCGCGAGCCAAAAACTCGAAACTCGCGACCAGAAACGCGAAACTAGTTGCCGGCAAGCTTCGCTACTTCATCCTGGAAATCATCTTCTCGTTTGCTCAGACCTTCGCCCATTTTGTAGCGAGCGAATCGCCGGATCGTTACTTTCTCACCGGTCTTGGCGATCTTTTCGGTGACGAGTTCGCCGACAGTCTGGGCCGGGTCTTTAATAAACGGCTGGTCAAGCAAGACAAACTCCTCATAGAATTTGTTGAGCCGACCTTCGACGATCTTGTCGATAACCTGATCCGGTTTGCTCGCATTCTTCGGATCGTTCTTAGCCTGGGCGCGCGCGATCTCGCGTTCTTTGTCGAGCGTGTCAGTGTTTACCTCGTCACGCGACACGTAGCGCGGTTCGGCGGCGGCGATGTGCATGGCGACGTCTTTGACGAGTTGCTGAAACTCTTCGCCACGGGCCACGAAGTCCGTTTCGCAATTGACTTCGACGAGCACCCCGACTTTGCCGCCCATGTGGATGTAAGAGCCAACTACGCCTTCGGCGGCGACCCGGCCTTCTTTCTTCTTGGCTGAGGCCAGACCACGCTCGCGCAAAATCTCGTTGGCGCGCTCTTCGTTGCCGTCGGATTCGATCAGCGCCTTCTTGCACTCCATCATTCCGGCGCCGGTTTTTTCTCGCAGGGATTTGACCGCGGCTGCGGTTATTTCTGCCATGATAACTTGGATTCTCCTAAAATAGTGTCACAGACTCTGGTCTGTAATTGCTTGATTTTTCGAGCACACAGATCAGAGTCTGTGCCACTCATGAAAAACGCAGCCCGGCGGAGGTCCCGCTGTGAAGGCTGCGCTCACCGTATGATCGTTTCGCTTTGATTTAACTCGCGGCGACGACCTCCGCGCTTTCCGTTGGGTCTTCGGCCGGGGCTTCCGCCACTTCGGGGTTCGCGGTTCCGCTCTCTGCAGCGACAGCATTTTCCGCCGTTGGGGCTTCAGCCTCGGGGCCGGCAGGTGTGGCTGCCTCGCTCGCTGGCAGAGCCTGTGGAGTTTCTGCTGTCGCGCCGCCTTCGGTCAGCATTTGCTGGCCTTCGAGGACGGCGTCAGCAATCCGCGAAGCAAACAAGCGCACTGCGCGTAAGGCGTCGTCGTTGCCCGGAATCACGTAATCCACGCCTTCCGGTGAGCAGTTCGTGTCGACCACGGCAATTACCGGAATGCCCAGCTTGTTAGCTTCAGCGACCGCAATTTCTTCTTTGCGAACGTCGATTACAAAAACAGAATCCGGCAAACGGTTCATCGACTTGATGCCGGACAAGGTCTTGTCGAGGCTCAGCCGTTCACGATCGAGTTTGATGCGTTCCTTCTTGGTCAGCTTTTCGTAGCGACCGTCGGTCTGCATGGCCTCGAGATCCTTGAGACGCTTAATAGACTTCTGCACCGTCTGAAAATTCGTCAACAGGCCACCGAGCCAGCGTTGGTTTACGTAGTACTGGCCGGAGCGCTCAGCTTCTTCGCGGACAGCATCCTGCGCCTGGCGCTTGGTACCTACAAACAAAACCGTCTTGCCGCGATCTTCAGCCACCATGTTAGTGACATATTGAAGCGCATCGCGAAACATCTTCTGCGTTTTTTGCAGATCGATAATGTAAATGCCATTGCGTTCGCCGAAAATGTATTCCTTCATTTTCGGGTTCCAACGACGTACCTGGTGGCCGAAGTGAACACCGGCCTCCAGCAATTCTTTCATTGTAACCGTTACCAAACTACTTTCTCCTCATCAATTGGTTTATGTACTCGCCGCGACCTTCCGCTTCGCGTTGAAGCAACCAATCCAAATCGCGACAATGGACTTCTGAGATCTCAAATTTCAGACTGAGATCTCAGATTTGAAATCTGAAACTTATCGTTTCGAGAACTGGAATCGCTTGCGCGCACCCTTCTGTCCGTACTTCTTTCTTTCCTTGATGCGCGGGTCGCGAGTAACCAAGCCGGCCTGCTTCAAAGCCGGCCGCAAATCAGCGTTGTATTCCATCAACGCGCGCGTAATTCCGTGACGAATCGCTCCCGCCTGGCCCGACGGGCCGCCTCCGGCAACGTTTACCAGCACATCAAATTTGTTGGTGGTTTCCGTCAGGTTCAGAGGCTGGCGAATAATCATTCGATGGGTTTCGTTGGGAAAGTAAGCATCAAACGACTTTCGATTAACAATGACGTTGCCGCCGCCTGGTCGCAAATAAACGCGAGCGGTTGATGTCTTGCGGCGCCCGGTTCCGTAGTATTCAATATCTGCCACGTCTTAAATCCTTTTGGTTTTCTATTTCTTCTGATTCTTGCGGGAAGGGAGCTCGAGGACTTGTGGTTGCTGCGCCGTGTGTCGATGCTCGGCGTCAGCATAGACTTTTAACTTCTTTGCCATCGCCCGCCCCAGTTTTGTCTTGGGCAGCATTCCTTTCACGGCGAACTCAATCACGCGCTCGGGATGTTTGGTGAACATCTCTGTTACTGATGTCTCGCGCAAACCGCCGGGGTAAAGCGTATGCCGGCGATAAACCTTGTCAGTTGATTTTGCTCCGGTGAACATTGCCTTGCGAGCGTTGACGACGATCACGTGATCGCCCATGTCCAGAAAAGGAGTCCAATGCGGATTCCTTTTGCCTGATAAGATCGCGGCAACCTCAGATGCGAGGTGGCCCACTGTCTTGCCCGAGGCATCCACAACATGCCATTTCCGATTCTGAGACAAACCCTGACCGCTGGGAAAGTAAGTCGACATAGATAGATCCTTCTCTAAAAAGCGCCTAAAACGCGAACGGCTAGAATAGAAAACGGCTAAACGGTTGTCAAGTTAGCCTTCCGACCTTTGTGAATCAGTCCTGTGTCGATCTGTTGACGATGGCCCCGAGACGCGTTTAAGACCGCGTTAGCCAGGACGGGATCTGAAAAAGTTGCGGCCCGATCAAGGCTAATCCAAACGCGCTTCACTTTGAAAATTCATCCTGCTAGTATGACGAGGCCGCGACGTCAGCCGGCGTAGCTCAGTTGGTAGAGCAACTGATTTGTAATCAGTAGGTCGGGGGTTCAAGTCCCTTCGCCGGCTCCATTGAAATAATTTCCACTGAAAATTGTTTTTGGCGCGAAGTGAATTCTGCCCGCTCAAGTCATCCCTGCGCACTTGCAAAAGCAGAGTTCCTCAGTTAAAGTGACGAGTTTGCGACTGGGGCCGGAGTGCGCGCTGATGAGGTCGATCTTATCTTTCTCCCCGGGTTCGTTTCGCATTTACTTGAACACAGGCAGGGGTGGTCGAGTGGTTAATGGCACCGGGCTGTAAACCCGGCGAGCGCAAGCTCTACGTAGGTTCGAATCCTACCCCCTGCACCATTGAGATCTGAGATCTCAAGTTTGAGATCTGAGATCTCAATTAAAAGGGCGGGTGTAGCTCAGTTGGTAGAGCATCAGCCTTCCAAGCTGAGGGTCGCGAGTTCGAGTCTCGTCGCCCGCTCCACGTAACGCAGATAGTTAATTTGCGTTTGAGACTTGAACGACGCGCAATCCGGCAGGTTGCGTTACATGAGCCCGCGTAGCTCAGGGGTAGAGCGCCTCCTTGGTAAGGAGGAGGTCATGAGTTCAAATCTCATCGCGGGCTCCAGCAGAGATTTTCGTTTAGACGCAGCACTTGAGCTGCGAAGGATAACGAGGACAGGGAAAAGATGAGCAAAGAGAAATTTGATCGCAGTAAGCCGCACGTGAACATCGGGACGATTGGACACGTGGACCACGGCAAGACGACTTTGACGGCGGCCATCACGAAGGTTTTGGCGAAGAACAATCCGAAAGTGCAGTTTGTGGCTTTCGATCAGATTGATAAGGCGCCGGAAGAGAAGGCCAGAGGCATCACGATCGCCACGGCGCACGTGGAGTACGAGACCAAGAACCGTCACTATGCGCACGTGGACTGTCCGGGCCACGCCGACTATGTGAAGAACATGATCACCGGGGCGGCGCAGATGGACGGGGCGATTCTGGTGGTGGCGGCGACCGATGGTCCGATGCCGCAGACGCGCGAACACATTCTGCTGGCCCGCCAGGTGGGAGTGCCGGCGATGGTGGTGGCCCTGAATAAGGTCGATGCGGTCGATGATCCGGAACTGCTGGAGCTGGTGGAACTGGAAGTTCGGGAGCTGCTTTCACAGTACGAGTTTCCCGGCGACGACATTCCGGTGATCAAGGTTTCGGCTTTGAAAGCGCTGGAAGGCGACGAGAACTGGGAGAAGAACATCCTGGAGTTGATGGAAGCGGTTGACTCTTATATTCCGACCCCCGCGCGCGACATTGAGAAGCCTTTCCTGATGCCGGTGGAAGATATCTTCACGATTCAGGGCCGCGGGACGGTGGCGACCGGTAGAGTGGAGCGCGGCAAAGTGAAAGTGAATGAAGCGGTGGAAGTAGTGGGCATCCGGCCGACGCTGAAGACGGTAGTGACCGGCGTGGAGATGTTCAAGAAGCTGCTTGATGAAGGAGTGGCCGGCGACAACGTGGGGTTGCTGTTAAGAGGAGTGGAGCGCAAAGACATTG